>JABAOH010001762.1_pt1 | contig 68084 bp, 65 predicted proteins | sample 7062181 | NCBI WGS metagenome assembly JABAOH01 (sample SAMN14538630, study PRJNA623070) | marine sediment metagenome | biome: marine biome [ENVO:00000428]; feature: marine pelagic biome [ENVO:01000023]; material: deep marine sediment [ENVO:00002113]; isolation source: pool of 5 deep marine... | reverse complement strand
TCTAACTTACCGGCAGAGCAGATTTATTTCTACCAAGGTTTTTGGGATGGGCGGCACTCTTGACAGCTCCCGCATGGCCTATTTTATTGCCTCGACTCTCTCCGTTCCCGTAGAAGATGTTGAAGTTTTTGTTATCGGGAGCCATTCAGATGCAATGCTGCCACTTACCCGATTATCACAAGTAAAAGGGCAGAAGCTAACAGATCTCATGGATGAAAAAGCTATTGACAACATTATTGATCGAACAAAGCAAGCGGGAGCAGAGATAGTCTCTTTTCTAAAAACAGGAAGTGCTTTCTATGCTCCGGCAGCTTCAATAGTTAGAATGATTGAAAGCGTTTTTAGGGATGAAAAAAGAGTCTTTTCCACTTGCATTTATCTTGATGGTCAATATGGGTTTAAGGATCTTTGTCTTAATGTACCTGTTCAGTTAGGAACCGAAGGAGTGGAAAGAATTATTGAGCTTGATCTCTCCGAGAAGGAGAGAGAGGCTCTAGAAAAGTCGGCAGAGTTGGTAAGGGAAGGAATAAGAGAACTTAAGACGCTTATAAAAATGGATTAGAAAATTAGATATAGCCTATTAATTGGGATATAAATGAGAGAGGTTCACGTTAATTTAATAAAGGAAGAGGTTGCTAGGCTTTGCCAGGAAGCAAATTTCTTTCTGCCTTCAGACATTTTTGAAGCGCTAGAGCAAGCTCACAATAAAGAAAAATCAGAGCTGGGCAGGGAAGTGCTTTCTCAGCTTATTGAGAATGCAAAAATAGCTTCATCAGAGAGAATTCCACTTTGCCAAGATTGTGGTTTGGCTGTAGTTTTTCTGGAGATAGGGCAAGGCGTATTGTTTAAAGGAGGAAACCTCAAAACGGCAGTTGATGAAGGGGTTAGTAAGGGGTATAAAGAAGGTTTCTTAAGAAAATCTGTTGTAGCAGAACCCTTATTCAAAAGAGAAAATACTGGTAACAATACTCCCGCTGTGGTCTACCAACAAATTGTTTCAGGAGATAAAGTGAGGATTACGGTCGCCCCTAAGGGTGGCGGCAGTGAGAATAGTTCTTCCTTGAGAATGCTTGAAGTTGCATCCGGGATAGAAGGCGTGAAACAGTTTGTGGTTGATTCGGTTAGGAAGGCGGGAGGTAAACCATGTCCTCCTGTTGTTGTAGGAGTAGGAACAGGGGGAAGCTTCAGTCAGGTAGCCTTCCTGGCCCATAAAGCGCTGCTTAGACCATTAAGTACGAATAGCGGTAACTCAAAGATAAGGGAACTTGAAAGAGAGCTTTTGGAAGAAATAAACAGTTTGGGAATTGGACCTTCGGGATTAGGAGGAATAGTTACCGCTCTCGGTGTAAATATAGAAACTGCAGGTACTCATATTGCCTGTTTGCCGGCTGCAGTAGATATTAGTTGCTATGCAACCCGGCGTTCTGTAGTTGTACTATGAAAGAGATAATCACTCCTCTGACTCAAGACAAGGTTAATCAGTTAAGGACTGGAGATAGAGTCCGTTTAAGCGGCTGGGTTTACACAGCAAGGGACACTGCTCATCTTAGGTTTTGCAGAAACTTGAGGGAAGGGAAAAAGCTACCCTTTGAGCCTAAGGATCAGATTATTTATTATGCAGGTCCTGCTCCAGCTAAGCCGGGAAGAATTATTGGTTCTATCGGGCCTACCACAAGTTACAGGATGGACTTTTGCACTCCTCAGCTTTTGGAACGAGGCTTAAAAGGAATGATTGGAAAGGGTGAGCGGTCATATAAGGTTAAGGAAGCAATAAAGAAATACGGAGCAGTCTATATGATAGCTACTGGAGGAGCGGCTGCTTTCCTTTCAAGTTTTGTAAAAGAGGCAGTGATATTTGCCTATGAGGAATTAGGTCCCGAGGCAGTATATCATCTGAGGGTTGAAAATTTGCCCCTTGTTGTAGCTATTGATTGTAGAGGAAGGGATCTGTTTGAAGAAGAAACCGATAAATGGAGGAAGGAGAGTCAGGCTGACTAGAGCCAAAAACAGGTAGTAATGGTAGATATAAGGAAACGGAGAGGAATATTTATTACTTTTGAAGGAGTTGAGGGTTCAGGGAAATCAACTCAAATAGATCTGCTTGCTGGGTTTCTTAATGAAAACGGATACGAAGTGATACGAACAAGGGAACCAGGCGGGACTCCTATTGGGGATAAAATCAGAAAGATTGTGCTTAATCCTGATTTTTCCGAGATGGATTTCAAAACAGAAGCGTTGCTTTATGCTGCAAATCGGGCTCAGCATATTGAAGAAGTGATAAAGCCTGCTCTGGCAGAGGGAAAGGTAATTCTCTCTGATAGGTATGTTGATTCTTCCTTTGCCTACCAAAGCTATGGACGCGGGCTGGATAAGAAAAAAATTGAGACGTTGAACAACTGGGCAACCGATGATTTGAAGGCAGACCTTACTATACTGCTAAATATTCCAGCAGACGAAGGATTAAGAAGAACTGAGAGCAGCTTAGCTGATCGTATTGAGCAGGAGGATATTGGTTTCCACGATAGAGTATCAAAGGGCTTTTTGAAGATTGCAAAGAAATTTCCCCAAAGAATAAAGATAATAGATGCCACTAGGGATGTGGACCAAATCCATCAAGAAATAGTAAAAATAGTTCAAGAGCTGCTATAAAGAAAAGCACAAAGAGTGTAGTTGACCCCTTTTTTGTATGAATAGAGCTGTTTAGATTCAGGTTAGGAACCCGAACAGGCACAACTCAGAGTTTATAGTTTAGGAATAAAAAGTGATATGGGATAGAATTATTGGACAAACAGAAGTAGTTGCGCAGCTAAGAGTGGCTGTAGATAAAGGGACGGTAAGCCACGCCTTTCTTTTCTGGGGGCCACCAGGGGCCGGTAAGAAGAGAGCGGCAAAGATACTGGCTGCTGCGCTAAATTGTCCAAAAAGGGGATGCGGGTCCTGTATTGACTGTCAAAAAATCTTTGAGGAAATTCACCCAGATGTCTATCAGATTTCTCCTGAAGGAAGCACCATTACTATAGACCAGATCAGGTTCCTGCAGGACTTAACTAATCTTAAGCTTTCCGAAGGAAGAGCAAAGGTTTTTATTTTGGAAGAAGTTGACTGTATGAGGAGAGAAGCTGCAAATGCTTTTCTTAAAACGCTTGAAGAGCCTCCGCCTTCGACTTTTTTTATATTAATAGCCTCGCAGCTCGATGATATGCTTCCGACTATCATAAGTCGCTGTCAGAATATCCGCTTTCGTCCCATTTCTATGGACCAAATAAAGTCTCTTATGGTAAAGGAGAAAGGAATAGAGGATAAGGAGGCGGAGTTGATCTCTAAAATAAGCGGCGGAATTGTAGAACGAGCTTTTTCACTGGTAGAGTCAGAAGAAGCAAAGGGCCAGAGAGAGTTACTGCTTTCTATACTTTATGGGCTGAATCAGGTAAATATTGTTAAATTACTAGATTCAGCGACTTTATTAATTTCAAAAATCAGAAACCCTCTATCTTCAATTAAGGAAAGACAGGAGGAGGAGTTGAAGGAGGCTTTGGAATTTGCTGTAAGTAGTCCCCACGCCACTTATATTAAAAAAAGATATACGATGCTTCATAAACGGGAATTGAGTCGCAGAGAACAAAATGTTTTAAATGAAATCTTCAGTTACTGTTCTTCCTGGTATGCAGATATTCTACTCCTCAAACAAGGCCTAGAGGAAAAATTTGTACAGAACATTGATTATCTGGACATATTGAGAAAGAGAAGCAACTTTCTTAAGGAAGAGAGTGTTTTAGAAGCTTTGGATATTATCTCCCATATCAGGGAGATGGTTCAACGTAACGTTAATCCCCAGCTTGCCCTTGAGACTATGTTGATACAACTTCAGAATTTAGAACTATAGACATCTGTCTGCTGGAAATCTGCCTTACCTATTTGTGCAAAACGCTATCCTATCTATTTATAGACAGTGAACAAATAAGTTTTAACAGAGGAGGAAGGCTTGTTATAATTGGAAAAGAGGTTTTTAGATTTTGTTCCCAAGCTTATAGACGGAGGTTTAACTAATGCCTATAGTAACCGGTGTGTTATTTAAACGAGCTGGTAAAACATATTACTTCAATCCTGATAAATTGAACCTTAAAGTTGGCGACAGGGTTATTGTTAAGACCTCGAGAGGGGTAGAAATGGGGGAAGTTGTGTTGGTCCCTCACGAAGTTTCGAAGGAAAACATTTCTCAGCCTCTTAAAAAGGTTATAAGGAGGGCCACTCCTGAGGATATAGAACAGGCTGCGAAAAACAGGACCAAGGAGAGAGAAGCTTTCGATACTTGCATTGAAAAAATTGCTGAGCATAAGCTGCCCATGAAGCTTATCGGAGTTGATTATACATTTGACGGCAGCAAGATCATTTTCTACTTCACTGCTGAGGACAGAGTAGATTTTAGGGGGCTGGTTAAAGATCTTGCAGCAGTTTTTAAGACCAGAATAGAACTGCGACAGGTAGGCGTACGAGATGAAGCAAAGATGATTGGCGGTTTAGGACCGTGCGGAAGAAGAATGTGCTGTACTCAATTCTTAAGTGATTTTGAACCGGTATCAATAAGGATGGCTAAAGACCAGGAACTCCCTCTTAATCCTATAAAAATTTCGGGAATCTGTGGTCGTCTAATGTGTTGTCTTAAATATGAGTACGAGATATATGAAGAATTCAAGAAGAAAGCCCCAAAGAAAGGCTCAGAGGTTGAAACAGAAGAAGGTAGAGGGAAGGTGGTTGAATATAATATTCCAAAGGGGCTAGTTGTAATAGAACTTCCAGAAGGAAGGCGAATTCAAATACCTTTAAGCGAACTCGAAGCTCATAGTTGATAGCTTAAGGTTGGAAACTCAAGGTTGAGGGGACCAAATACAAAATCTAGAGCCTTGAGCCCAAAGCTTTCAGCAATGAATTGCCCACTTGGCTCAAATGGTACCTGCCCGCCAACTGATGGATGTCGCTGAAATATTAGTAAAGAGCGTTATCTTGCCGGATTAGCTCAGCTGGAAGAGCAACGCATTCGTAATGCGTAGGTCGCCGGTTCGACTCCGGCATCCGGCTCCACTGGTATGCTATTCTTAGGATTAGGCAAGCGGGGAGCAGCTCACTCGTAATGAGCAGGCCGCCAGTTCGAATCTAGCAGTGGGCTCCATAGGATTTGTAGTATTCAAAATATGCACTGCTATGCAGGGACTAGCATATTCGTTATGTGTAGGTCTTCAGTTCGACCCCGGCGCGGCTTCAATGATACTGCTGCTGCAAGTGGTGACGAGCGGCGAGCAGCTCAATCTTTTGCTGGTCGAGTACGTAAACAATGAGCAGGTCAGTGGTGTTACCTCTTTTTTCTGACGACACACTCTCAAAAAGCACTCTGTTATTGTCCAGTTTTATATGAGTATGTTTTTAAAGAGGCTAAACTAGAAGAAAAAAAGTTTTCAATATTGTAAAAGAATTATTTGGGACAAACTACCAGATGCTTAAAGCTGGAAACTACCCTATATAATAGAGAATAGGAGAAATAGCAGGAATAAAGTTTATAAATCACGAAGGGAAAAAGATTTTATATATAGATTTCTCTAATTGTACAGCTGAAGAGGTCCTCGAAATCATTGAGGAGAGCAAGGGGTTGATAAGGGGGCAACCGGAAGATACATTACTGACTCTGACAAATGTGAAAGACGCTCGCTTCAATTATAAGGTAGTCGATGCTATGAAAGATTTTGTAGTTCATAATAAACCTTATGTCAGAAAAGGCGCTGTCATTGGGGTTAAAGGGCTTCAGAAAATTATATATGATGCCATTTTGAAGTTTTCAAGGAGGGTTTTGCCAAGGTTTGATGATTTTGATAAGGCAAAGGATTGGCTAGTTGATATCGGAGAAACAGAGAGGGTAAAACTTACAACTCACAAGGAAAAACAGGTTCTATATCTGGATTTCTTGAATTACTCTATGGAAGAGGCGCGCAGAACTATAAAGGAAAGCAAAAGGATAATAGGAGTGCAACCGGAAAATTCGCTTTTAACTTTAGCGAATATAGCAGATGGGCATTTTGATTCGAAGACAGCTCAGGAAGTAAAGAATTTCGTGCTTTACATAAAGCGTTTTTTAAAAAGGTGCTGTTATTGGAGCGGCTGGGCCTCAAAGAATCATTTATGATGCAGCTGTAAAACTTGCAGGAGGTAATTTCCCGTACTTTGAGAGCATTGATGAAGCAAAGGATTGGTTGATTGACTACGCAAAAATGCTTTTTTGGTTGATGTCGTATGGAGCTATGATCTTTTCCAAGTAGTACTTTCTAGTGAAATATAGTTTATAGATCAGATTCAAAATTTATAGTTCAGGAAATCCTGAAGTACCATTTTTCGGCGGTTTTCACTTTTATTTCTGCGATGAAAAGGCAAAAATATAGATAAATCGATATTGCAACTTAGGAGCCTCTTACTTAAGGAGAATACCAGTTAAGCCGTAAAATGGCCGCTCAAATGGTTAAAATTGACAGCAATCATAGCAAAATGAAAAACTTGAAGGCAGATAATTGAAGCAAAACAAGAATAAGTAATAATGCCCTGGGTGGGGTTTTTTTATATGGTGGTTAGAAGTTATGTTTATTTCTTATTATTTGGAAGACTATCTTCCTGTTGCAATATTTTCTCTTATAGGTTTAGGCTTTGTGTGGATTAGTCTTACCCTATCTCGAGTGGTTCAACCTGCAGAGCCATCAGATAAGAAGCTTTCAACTTATGAATGTGGCGAGGTTCCTGTTGGCGATCCCTGGATCCAATTTCACATCCGCTACTATGTATTCGCCCTTATTTTTGTGATCTTTGATATTGAAGCTGTCTTTCTTTATCCCTGGGCGGTTGTCTTTAGAAGATTGGGGCTCTTTGGTTTTGTTGAAATGATGATCTTTATTGCAATATTAGCTTTGGGATTGGCTTATGCCTGGCGTAAAGGAGTTCTAGATTGGGTTTAGATGAGGTTTTTCCTCAAGAAAACATCATAACTACAACTGTCGATTTTCTTTTTAATTGGGCCAGGAAATCCTCGTTATGGTTCCTTACTTTTGGTATTAAATGCTGTGCTATTGAAATGATGACAACAGCTTCTCCCCGCTACGATTTAGAACGTTTTGGAGTAATACCTAGGGGTTCGCCCCGACAGTCTGATTTGATGATAGTTGCGGGACCAGTCTGCCGAAAAATGGTTCCGGTAATCAAAAGATTATACGAGCAGATGCCCAGTCCCAAATATGTCATTGCTATGGGGAGTTGTGCTATAAGTGGCGGGATCTTCTATAGTTCTTATAATGTGGTAAGAGGAGTAAATAGAATTGTACCCGTGGATGTCTATGTTCCTGGTTGTCCGCCCAGGCCAGAAGCCTTAATGCATGGGGTAATCAAACTCCAGGAAAAGATCGAAAGGCAAATAATCGTCAAGGGAGCGCAAAGATGAATAGTAATCTTGACGTGATTATAAAGAGATTCCCTGATTTGCATTTTGAAGAGGGGACTCGACTGCCAACCATACATATATCTGTGGAGATGCTTGAAGAAGTTGCGCATTTCCTCAGAGAAACACCCGAGCTTGCTTTTGACTTTCTTAATTGTCTTTCAGCAGTTGATTATTTAAGCAATTTTGAGGTGGTTTACCATTTCTTCTCTTATGTTCATCAACACGCCTTGGTACTCAAGGTTAAGGTGGATAGAAAAAAACCAAAGATTCCCTCACTCACTTCTTTATGGCAAACAGCGAATTGGCATGAGAGAGAAGCTTATGATCTCTTCGGCATAATCTTTACTGGACACCCTAGGCTAAGACGTATACTGCTGACAGACGATTTTGATGGTTTTCCTATGCGTAAAGAATTTAATGCTGAGGGGTATCAGGTTTAAATGGCAATTAGAACCGAAGAGCTTATTCTTAATATGGGACCCCAGCACCCAAGCACACACGGAGTTCTCCACGTTCTTTTAGAACTGGATGGAGAGGTAGTGGTGGGGGTTGAACCTTCTATAGGATATATTCACCGGGGCATTGAGAAAATTCTAGAAAATCGTCAATATTACCAATGTATGCCGCTAATAAACCGCCTTGATTACCTAGCCTCCCTTAGCAACGAATTTGGGTTTGTTAGAGCTGTAGAGGAACTTCTTGGCTTCGAGGTTCCGTTGAGAGCAGAATACATTCGTGTGATTATGGCTGAGCTTGCAAGAATTGCTAGCCATTTGCTTTGGCTGGGAACTTTCGGACTAGACCTAGGGGCTATTACTCCATTTCTATATGCTTTTCGAGAAAGAGAAAAGGCTCTGGATTTGATAGAAATGGTTACTGGTTCCCGCATGATGTCAAACTATAATCGCTTCGGTGGTGTAAGGATAGACTTACCAGCTGATTTCTTTGGTGAAGCTTACAAGTTCCTCGATGAATTCGGGAAGCGTGTTGATGAATATGAGCAGCTGTTAACCACTAATGAGATATTCTTAGTACGTACTAAAGGAATTGGTATTATCTCCAAGGGTGATGCTATTGATCTTGGAGTGACTGGTCCTATATTGCGGGCTTCCGGTTTTTCCTGGGATCTACGTAAAAACAAGCCATATTCTGTATATACCAATTTTGATTTTGAAATTCCGACTGGCACTATGGGTGATTGCTATGACCGTTACCTGGTGCGCATAAGAGAAATGCGTGAAAGTGCAAAGATAATACAACAGGCATTAGAAGGTTTGCCGTCAGGGCCTTATATAATGAGAGATTTTAAATTTATTCTACCCCCTAAGGATGAGCTCAAGTCCAGTATGGAGGCTCTTATTCACCATTTCGAGCTGATTGTGAAAGGATTCAAACCACCAGCAGGAGAGGTATATAGCAGCATAGAGGCTCCTCGAGGCGAACTGGGTTTTTATTTGATAAGCGATGGCTCACCCAGACCTTACCGTGTGAAAATTAGGGCTCCCTCCTTTGTTAATCTTCAAGCCCTTTCCAAATTGATTAAGGGCATGATGATCGGTGATGTAGTAGCCATAATTGGGAGCTTGGATATTGTACTAGGAGAGATTGATAGATAGTGGAAAGTGAAGAGTGAAGAGTGAAGGGTGAGAAGAGAAAAGTCAAATATGAATAGCTAGAGGAGAGCAGTAAACAAGAATAAAAGTAAACAGTGAACGGAGAACGAAAGAATGTCATATCAAGCAGTAGAAGAGAAAATAGATCTAACTAAGGCAGAAGAGATTCTGGATCAATATAGGGAGATAAGAGGACCGTTAATTCCTGTTCTGCAAAAGATTCAGGATGCCTATGGGTATCTACCTAGACCAGTAGTTGAATTGATTGCTGAGCATCTAGGTGTAACTCCTCATCAAGTCTTTGGAGTTATTACCTTTTATGCGCAATTTCATCTTGAGCCAAGAGGAAAGCACATATTGAGAGTATGTTGTGGAACAGCCTGTCATGTTAAAGGTGCTAAGCAGATAACTGATAAGGTCGAAGAGATATTGGAAGTACACCCCAGCGAGACCACCAAGGATAGATTGTTTACCTATGAGCAGGTAGCTTGTATTGGAGCTTGCAGTATGGCTCCAGCGATGATGATAGATGACCATACCTTTGGAGAGCTTGATTCTGGAAAAGTAGAAAAGAGTATTAATAAGTATAGGATGAAAGATAACGATAGAGAGCAGAGAGCAGAGAGCGAAGAGAAAGAATAAAGATTTTCCTAAGCTTGACTCTCTAGGCTCAAAATAGGCTAATGAGTACAGTTAAAGGAAGAAGGCAAACGTCAATTACAAAGAAAGACACTTCGCTTATTTCTATTTGCATGGGACCAGCGGGGCTAGCTTCAGGTGGAAAGGAAGTTATGGCTGCCTTCGAGGAAGAGATAACCAAGAACGATCTTAAGGCACTAATTGGTCGAAGATGCAAGGTTACCAAAACTGGATGCAGAGGTCCCTGCGCTTGTGATGTTTTAGTAGATGTAACTACTCCAGAGTTGGGCAAAGTTACTTATCAGAAAGTAGCTACAGATATGGTTCCCCGCATAGTTAGGGAGCATATTATTGAAGGCAATCCGGTTAAAGAATGGCTGGCCCGTCCAGACTATTTCGAGTTTAGAGAACGTCAGCAAAAAATAGTTCTTAAGAACTGCGGCGAGATAGATCCCGAAAGCATAGAAGATTACATTGCAACAGGTGGTTATCAAGCATTGAAAAAGGTGCTTAAAGAGATGGAGCCAGAAGAGGTAATTGAGACAATCTCTCAATCAGGCTTAAGGGGAAGAGGAGGAGCAGGCTTTCCTACTGGGCGGAAATGGAAATCCTGCCGTCAAGTCCAATCTGATGAGCGATTCATCGTCTGCAACGCTGACGAAGGTGACCCCGGGGCCTTTATGGATAGGGCTGTTCTAGAAGGAGATCCTCACAGAGTACTTGAGGGAATGATAATTGGTGGTTATGCCATAGGAGCGACAGGCGGATACATTTATGTACGTGCAGAATACCCACTAGCAATAAAGCGCTTGAAAATGGCTATTGAGCAAGCTGGAAAGAGGGGATTTATAGGCAAGAATATTCTCGGAAGCGGTTATGATTTAGATATCCATATCAAAGAAGGAGCTGGTGCTTTTGTATGTGGGGAATCAACAGCTCTCATGTTTTCTATTGAGGGTAAGAGAGGAATGCCACGAACTAGGCCACCTCAATCAGTTGAAGCCGGACTATGGAACAAGCCAACTACTCTTAATAATGTTGAGACCTTTGCTAATGTTCCTGACATTATTCTTAAAGGATCAGGATGGTACTCCTCGATAGGGACAGAGAATAGCAAAGGTACGAAGATTTTTGCCCTAGCTGGAAGGGTGAAGAGCACGGGACTTATTGAAGTTCCTATGGGTGTTACTATTCGTAAGATCGTATTTGATATTGGAGGAGGTATACCGAAGCGCCGCAGTTTTAAAGGTGTACAGATCGGAGGGCCCTCAGGTGGATGTCTTCCTGAATCGCTTCTTGATTCTCCTATTGACTACGAATCCCTTCTAGAAGCAGGAGCGATGATGGGTTCAGGCAGTTTAGTAGTAATGGATGAAACCACATGCATGGTGGAAATGGCTCGTTTCTTTCTGCAATTCACTGTTAATGAGTCTTGCGGAAAGTGTGTGCCCTGTCGTATTGGTACACAAGTAATGTTGGACATACTTGACCGTATAACCAGAGGAGAGGGAAGGGACGGAGATATTGAGCTTTTAGAAGATTTGGCGGTGGACATTAAGCGGCTATCGCTATGCGGTTTAGGAGAATCAGCTCCCAATCCTGTTCTTTCTACTATTCGCTATTTTCGGGAGGAGTATGAAGCTCATATCTATGATAAGTCCTGCAAAACAGCAGTTTGCGTTGCTCTAACAAAGTTTGAGGTAGTATCTGATCTGTGTAAGAAATGTGGGCTTTGCGTTAAAGCATGTCCGGTTGATGCTATTACGGGAGGAGTAAAGCAGCTTGCTTACATAGATAAGGAAAAGTGCATTAAATGTCGGGCCTGTATTGAGGCCTGTCCATTTTTGGCCATAAAGTGATGCAGATGATAAGCCTAAAAATTGACGACAAAGATATAGAAGTAGAAGAAGGAACGACTATCCTGGAAGCAGCAAGGCAGAAGGGTATTCATATTCCCAATCTCTGCAATCACCCTAAACTAAAGCCGTTTGGTGCGTGTCGGCTCTGCGTGGTTGAGATAGAGAAAAAGAGAGGGTTATCGACTGCTTGCTCAACGCCGGTTTGGGAGGGGATGGTTGTCCATACAGAAACACCTGCTCTTAAGAAAGCACGGAAAACTCTTTTAGAGCTTTTGCTTGTGCATCACCCTCTGGATTGCGAGTTCTGTGACAAAGCGGGAGAGTGCGAGCTCCAGGATGCAGTTTTTAATATAGGGGCGATCGAAAATAGATTTCAAGCGGAACGACTTAATCGTCCTTCGCAAAACTCTAATCCCTTTATTGAACGTAACACTAATCGGTGTACTTTATGTGGAAGGTGTGTACGTATATGCAATGAAGTACAGGGTGTTGCTGCTATTGATTTTACTAAGAGGGGAATAAGGACTGAAGTTGGGACTTCTTTTAGCGAAGTACTTGACTGCGAATTTTGCGGAAACTGTCTCTCTGGTTGTCTTGTAGGAGCTCTTAATGATAAACTTTTTCTTTACTCTGCCCGCTGTTGGGAGCTGGAAAAGGTTGAAACTATATGTCCTTATTGTGGATGCGGATGCACAATTGAGCTTAATACCAGAAATGACAAGATATATAGGGTAATCCCTAAGGAGGAAAGAGGTACTAACGAAGGTCTGCTTTGCGTAAAAGGCCGATTTGGCTACGAATTTGTAGACAACAGGGAAAGAATAACTAATCCTTTAATTAAAAAGCAAGGCAGGTTCGAAGAAGTAAGCTGGGAAGAAGCACTTTCTCTAGTTGCTCAAAAGTTAGCTGAAATAAAGGAACAGAGGGGAGCAGATAGCATTGCTGCATTGGGATCACCTCGCTGTAGCAATGAAGAAAATTATCTCTTGCAGAAATTTGTACGGCAAGTGTTAGGTACCAACAACATTGACTCAACAGGCAATATAGATTATCGGGGGTATATCACAGCAAGCATGGATGCGCTGGGTGTGGCGGCAGCTACTAATTCTTATAACAATATTAAAAATAGCCGGGCAATCTTGGTTCTGGGAGGAGATCTCTCTACTGCTATGCCCATTGTGGGGCTTAAAATTCAGGAAGCAATAAACAGAAAAGGAGCAAAGCTGATTCTGGTTCATCCCAATAAGGTTAAACTGGCAAAATTTGCCCATAGCTGGTTCAAACTGGAGCCAGGGGTTGAAACAGCTTTCCTCTATTCTTTAATGAATGTAATTATTGAAAATGGCTGGGTGGATGAAGAATATCTCAGGCTGCACGCTGAAAATTATGAAGAGTTGATTTCTTATCTTGAGCAGAACGGAGAAAGTTTTATAAAAAATATAGGGCTATCTGCAGAGGAATTAACTAAAGCGGCAAAGATTCTTGCGTGCAGTGATACTTTGAGTATCTTTTTGGGTGCACGAGCTGATTACTATCTTGCTGGTGCTGTGATTAACCTTGCACTTTTAACGGGCAACATTGAGCAGGGAGGGAGCGGTGTTTATCCCTTAGTGGAAAGAAATAACTTACAGGGAAGCTGGGATATGGGTATTGTGCCAAACTTGTTGCCGGGATATCAAAAACTTTCTCAGCCTGGTTTATCTGCTAATGAAATGTGGGATGCCATTCAAAAGGGAACGCTTAAAGCCTTATATATAATGGGCAGCAATCCGGCCATATATCCCAAAGCAGCTGAAGCGTTAAATCAGATAGAGTTCCTGGTTGTGCAAGACCTCTTCCTTAATGAAACTGCTGAATTAGCTCATGTGGTTTTTCCAGCAGCAAGTTTCGCCGAGAAAGATGGTACATATACTAATGGAGAAAGAAGAGTTCAGCTTATAAGAAAGGCGGTTTCAGCTCCAGGAAAGGCACAACCTGACTGGTGGATAATTACCTCGCTAGCTCGAATGATGGACGCTGAATTCAACTATGAAAATCCAGAAGAGGTCATGAATGAGATTGCCCAAACGGTGGAAATTTACCAGGGGATAAACTACGAACGCTTGAAAGAAGGAGGTATTGTTTGGCCTTACTCGCTTTCCGAGGATGATAGTACAATTCTTTACCAGCATCTCTATCCCAGAGGTAAAGCCCGATTTATATTGGGCTGTGAAAAAAATGGTATTCCAGAATATCCACTGAAGCTGATTGTAGAAAATGTTCTCTTTCATTCAGGAGGTTTGTCGCAAAAGGCAAGGGCCTTAAAGGAAATTTATTCAGAGACAAGACTTGAGTTGAGCAAAGAGGACACAGAACAATTGAATCTTAAAGAAGGCGACTGGGTAAAGGTTGCCTCACCAAAAGGTACAACTAAGGTAAAGATAAGAATAAATGAGAAGATATCTAAGGGGATTGCTGTTCTTCCAGTATTCAGCAAAGAAGCAGCATCTTTGCTGAACCATGGAGGTCGTTTCACAGGCATAGTGATAGAAAGGACTGGTTAGTTGGTATTCTTTTTAACCATCGTTAAAAGTATTTTCCTTTTGCTTTTCGTACTTGTAAATGCCCTTTTTCTTGTTTGGTTAGAACGAAAGATTTTAGGACATATTCAGGTTCGTCTCGGTCCTATGCGCGTGGGTAGCCATGGGCTCTTACAAACCATTGCCGATGCATTGAAGCTGCTTATTAAGGAAGACATTATTCCTTTGAAGGCTGATAGACGACTTTTCATTGTTGCACCTTTTATAGTTTTTATTCCCGCCTTCATTGTTTATTTGGTTATACCTTTTTCCAAAACTCTGATAGTTAAGAACCTGGATATCGGCATTTTCTATATTTTCGCAATAGCTGCTCTTTTTCCCATAGGGATAGTTATTGCGGGTTGGGCTTCTAACAACAAGTATTCACTTCTGGGAGGAATGCGGGCGGCTGCACAACAGATCAGCTATGAAGTTCCCATGCTTTTATCGGTATTAGGTGTGGTGATGGTGGCCGGTACTCTAAGTACTATTTCTATTATTGAAGCCCAGAAGAATGTCTGGTTTATTCTGCTTCAACCTTTGGGTTTCCTCATATATGCTATCACTATGGTAGCTGAGCTAAACCGAATTCCTTTTGATATGCCTGAGGCGGAATCTGAACTTGTTGCGGGTTTTAATGTGGAATATTCCGGAATGCGCTGGGCGCTATTCTTTCTTGCTGAGTATTCTAACATGTTCCTGGTTTCAGCGATCGCAGTAATTCTCTTTTTAGGTGGCTGGCAAGGTCCGTTTCTACCTCCCCTGGTCTGGTTTCTTATAAAAACGTATCTTCTAGTGCTTTTCATTATCTGGGTTAGGGGTACTTTGCCGCGTATAAGAGTTGATCAGTTAATGGATTTGGGATGGAAGATTCTCCTTCCTTTATCGCTTCTTAATATTGGACTTACCGGGTTATATCTTATTCTATGGGGTGGCAAATGATAGGAATAGCTAAAGGTCTCGCGTTAACGGTGAGGTATTTGTTTACCAAAGCAGTTACTGTACAGTATCCAAAAGAGAAGCGGCAGATGACGCCACGCTTTCGAGGCATGCTAAAGGTGGATATAAATAGGTGCTCAGGTTGTAAGTTGTGCCCAATAGCTTGCCCGGATAATCTCATTGAAGTCATTACTGGAGTATCATCAGAAGGGAAGAAGATCACTAATGTATGGCTAGTAGACGTAGGCAGGTGCTACTTTTGTGGACTCTGTGTGGAGAGTTGCCCTCACGGCGCCCTTTATATGAGTCATCTTTATGAACTAGCAACAGAATTTATTCCCCCGCTTGTGAGTACACAAATTGACAGGATAGGTTATAAACACACAGAGGAGTTTATAAATTTAAAACAAACCAAGACTTTCAGTTATAAAAAGCGCAGCGCAACCGGAAAGATTTCTACAAGGAAATCTTCCGGCGGTAAAAGGAGAGTTGTATGACCGACCTTTCAGAAATTATTGCTTTTTATATCTTTACGACTTTGATTTTAGGATTTGCACTTATGGTGGTCTTTGCACGCGATGTAGTTCACAGTGCTATTTTTCTTCTCTTAAGTATGCTTAGTGTAGCCGGTTTTTATGTCCTGCTTAATGCTGAGTTTCTGGCTGCCGTGCAAATCTTCATATATGCGGGAGCAGTAACGGTTATGATTCTTTTCGTAATTATGCTTACTGCGACTAGAATTTTACCTCAGAAAGCATGGAAGGAAGGTTTTTCACTGTCAGCTCTGGTTATTGCAGGAAGTCTTTTAGCGGCGATTGGATTTATCCTGTTCAGAACTCTCTGGGTCTACGAATTTACTGCTCCATTGAAAAATACGGGTGATTTAGGAATTTTGCTCTTTCGAAACTATATTCTTCCTTTTGAGGTTGCTGGAATAATACTTCTAGTGGCTCTAGTGGGAGCAATAGTTCTAGCAAGAAAGGAGGAAGAGTGATTACCCTGAATCATTATCTTGCAGTTGCTGCCCTACTCTTCTGCATAGGTCTCTATGGTGCCTTAAAGAGGAGAAATGGAATTCAGGTTTTAATGTCAATTGAGTTAATGCTAAATGCTGTAAATATAAACTTAATTGCCTTTTCAGCTTTTATAAAAGGAATTCCTATGAGAGGACAGATATTTGCAATCTTTTTGATGATTGTAGCAGCAGCGGAGATTGGTGTAGGTTTGGCTATTGTTCTTAGTATATATAGAGCTCGTGGAACTATCGAGGTTGATAGGATAAATCTGATGAAGTGGTAGATAGAAATTAGGAATTAGGAATTGGAAATTAGGAATTAGGAATTGACCTTATAAACTAATTACGAATAACTAATAACTAATAACTAATTACTAATATAGTGAGGCACTATGATTAACTACGCATGGTTAATACCTGTTATTCCATTTTTAAGTTTTTTATTGATACTTTTGTTTGGAAGGGTTTTTAAAACCAAAAGTGCAGCTATTGCCATTGCTGGTATTTTTATCTCTTTTATGCTTTCTCTTGCTATTCTTTTTGAAGTTCTAAAGGGTGTGGAAGCAGAGATTAAATTTTCCTGGATAACTACTGGGAGCTGGCAGTTAGATATGGGCTTCCTCATCGATCCCCTTGCTGCCGTTATGCTGGTAGTGGTAACCTTAGTCTCCCTGCTGGTACAGGTCTACTCCTTGGGCTATATGAAGGGAGACAAAGGCTTTTCCTGGTACTATGGTGCCCTTTCACTCTTTACCTTCTCCATGCTCTCCCTGGTGCTTGCGAACAACTACCTTATGCTCTACATCTTCTGGGAACTGGTGGGACTCTGTTCCTATCTGCTCATCGGGTTCTGGTTTGAGAAAAAGAGTGCCTCTGATGCAGCCAAAAAAGCTTTTATTGTCACCAGGATTGGGGATGTGGGCCTGCTTCTGGGGATTCTTCTTCTCTTTACTACTGTAGGAACCTTAAATTATAACATGCTCTTTTCCCTCGCTGAAGCGGGAGCCTTCTCACCCCTTTTCTTAACCACCGCAACGCTTCTGCTCTTTGCCGGCGCAGTGGGAAAGAGTGCTCAGTTCCCCTTACATGTGTGGCTTCCTGATGCCATGGAGGGTCCCACCCCGGTTTCAGCGCTCATCCATGCTGCAACCATGGTTGCAGCAGGAGTCTATCTTACCGCAAGGAGCTTTCCCCTCTTTGAGCTCTCCTCCTCTTCCTTGCTTGTCGTAGGGATATTGGGAGCCATAACCTGCCTTATGGCAGCAACCATTGCAACAGTTATCAACGACATCAAAAAGATTCTGGCCTATTCCACCATCAGCCAGCTGGGGTACATGATGATGGCCCTGGGCGCAGGGGCAGTAGGTGCTTCTATCTTTCACCTCTTTACCCATGCGTTTTTCAAAGCCCTGCTCTTTCTGGGAGCAGGAAGCGTGATTCACGCAACGCACACCCAGGACATCACCCAGATGGGGGGCCTTGCCAAAAAGATGAAGATAACCTCTTTAACCTTTGTTATTGGTGCGCTTTCTTTATCCGGTATCTTTCCCCTAGCGGGGTTCTGGAGCAAAGATGAGATCCTTGCCTCCCTTTCCTTATCTCAGAACTATCCTATCCTGCTTGTAGGCCTTGCCACGGTCTTTCTCACCGCCTTTTACATGTTTCGGCTCTGCTTTTTAGCCTTCTTTGGCAAAGAGCAAGAGAAACTGCATGCCCATGAGTCACCTTTAAATATGACTGCTCCCTTAAGCATCCTTGCCTTTCTTGCCATCTTTGCGGGGTTCTTAGGCTCTCCGCTTACTCAAAATAGCTTTGCCCGCTTCCTTTCTCCCGAGCATGAGATCCACCCCTTGAATATCTCTCTAATGCTTCTCTCTTCGGCAATTGCTCTTTTCGGTATCTTCCTTGCCTGGACCCTGTACCATAGAAAGCTCTTTCGGCTGGATACCCTTATGAAGAAAGTCTCCTTCCTGCATGTGCTGCTTTCCCGCAAATACTACATCGATGAGATCTACACCTATGGAATTGTAAAGCCGGTAGTAGGCATAGGGTTGCTCTCCTATCAGTTTGATGCCCGCATAATTGATGGTCTGGTAAATGGGGTGAGTTGGGTTACCCTCCGCTTAGCTAACATAGGAGCAAGATTTGATCTCAAGGTAGTGGATGGTGCTGTAAATGGTGTTGCTCAACTTACAGGAACTACTGGAGACCGACTTAGATATATTCAAACAGGTTATATACAGAACTATGCTGCAGTTATTTTTGCTGCTTTGATTGTCCTGGTTGTCTGGTTCGTATTTTAAGGAGGTTTTAGATGAATTTACCGATATTGTCTCTCATAATCTTTATACCACTGGCTTTGGCCGTGATCATACTTTTTATTCCTAAAGACAGAATTCTTACAATAAAGAGTAGCAGCCTTCTTGCGACTACAGCAGTTTTGGTCCTCAGTATCATAACATATATAAATTTTGAGCCCGGCAACAACAAGCTGCAGTTTGTAGAAAGAGTTCCATGGATTAAGAGTATTGGTGCACAGTACTTTCTTGGGATGGATGGGATAAGCCTTCCGATGGTTATCCTCACTGCACTCCTTACATTTTTAGCTGTTATTGCATCCTGGAATATTCAACTAAGACCGAAAGAATATTTTGTTCTTATTTTACTGCTGGAAACAGGGATGCTTGGTGTATTTCTTGCTCTTGATTTTGTTCTTTTCTACATTTTCTGGGAAGTAGTCCTTGTTCCAATGTACTTTTTAATAGGTGTTTGGGGTGGAGCCCGGCGTGAATATGCAGCAATTAAGTTCTTTATCTACACGTTACTGGGAAGCGTTATTATGCTGGTAGGGATACTTATACTTTATTTTGTGTCCGGACTTAACACTTTCAGCATGATTGAGCTAATCCAGGGCAATTATTCACAGTCAATTCAGAATCTTGTGTTCATAGCTTTCTTTATAGGTTTTGCTATCAAAGTCCCTATATTTCCTTTCCATACCTGGCTTCCCGATGCTCACGTGGAGGCTCCCACAGCTGTGAGCGTGCTTCTCGCGGGAGTTTTGTTAAAAATGGGATCCTATGGTTTCTTAAGAATAAGTCTCCCTATCCTCCCGGAGGCTTTTAAAAGAATGGCTTTTGCGATAGCAGTACTTGCTGTAATAAACATAATTTATGGAGCACTGGTTGCAATGATGCAGCATGATCTCAAAAAGCTGGTTGCCTATTCAAGCGTGAGCCATATGGGATACGTAATGCTCGGAATTGCTGCTGCAACAGCTACTGCAACTAATGGAGCGATCTTGCAAATGTTTAATCACGGTTGTATAACGGGAATGCTCTTTTTGCTTGTGGGTTTAATCTATGAGAGAACTCATACAAGGGAGATTGCAGAGCTTGGTGGATTAATGGGAAAAGTCCCAATATTAGCAGGGATTTTGAGTTTTACGGCTTTGGCTTCACTTGGACTACCAGGATTAAGCGGTTTTGTTGGTGAGTTTTTGGTGTTACTTGGAAGTTATGGAATCTATCCGTTGGCTACCGCCATTGCAGCAGGAGGTATTGTACTAACTGCCGGATATCTTTTATGGACAATTCAACGTGTAAATCTTGGCGTTCTAAAGGAACGGTATGCTGAGCTGGTAGACGTAAATATCAGAGAATTGAGCACTCTGGTACCGCTGGTTATTGTGATTATTGTTGTTGGTGTTTATCCTCCGCCCATTCTAAATATCATAAATCCTACAGCGATAGCTCTTGTGAATATTATTGGAGGTTCTTAATTGAACTATGGACTTCTGGTTCCCGATATCATAGTAGTATCTCTGGCTTTAGTGGTTCTTGTTCTAGATCTTTTTGTACCCAGCAAGTGGAAGTACTATTTGGGTTACTTAAGTATTGCTGGCCTGGCTGCTGCTGCGGCAACTTCTTTAGATTTACTCGGAAAGAGATATCTCTTCTTTAATGAAATGTTTTTATTGGATTACTTTTCGGTCTTTTTTAAGATCGTTTTGAGTCTGGTTGGCATTCTTATAATTCTTTCCTCTCTTGACTTTTTTAAAAAGAGCGTTAACGAGGGTGAATACTACTCGCTTCTTCTTTTCTCTCTTTTTGGGGCTATGCTTATGGCTGCGGCAGTGGATTTAATTGCTGTTTATTTGGCTCTCGAACTGGTTTCCATACCTGCGTATGTCCTAGCTGGTTACCGCAAGAGAGATGTCAAGTCTTCTGAGGCAGCACTTAAATATTTTCTTCTGGGACTTCTGGCTTCAGTAGTGATGGTATATGGAATGTCCCTGGTCTACGGACTTACCGGTCATACTAATCTTTTCAAAATTGCTTTTCAGTTAGCAGAGGCACAGCCGGCCTTAATCCTGGCTGTAATATTTGTGGCTACGGGTTTAAGCCTTAAGATTGCAGCTGTTCCCTTCCATTTTTGGGCGCCTGATACCTATGAGGGTGCTCCTACACCAGTTACTGCTTATCTTTCGGTAGGACCAAAAAGTGGAGGGTTTGCATCATTGGTTCGAATATTTTTTATTGCCTTTGTTATTGCTCGGATAAAGTGGATAGTTCTTTTTGCTATTCTCTCGGCTCTGACTATGACCCTGGGAAATTTAATGGCTTTATCTCAACGCAATATAAAAAGGATGATGGCTTATTCCAGTATTGCACATTCAGGTTATATCCTTATCGGTTTAGCTATTGGTTCAAGACTTTCCCTTTCAAGTATGGTTCTATACATCTTGGTTTATATTCTTGCTAACATTGGAGTATTTGCAATTATTATCAGTCAGTCGAAAAGAGGAAGGGGCGAGCTCATACAGGATTATACTGGACTCAGCCAAAGCTCTCCGTTCTTAGCTCTATCAATGACAATCTTTTTCCTCTCCCTGGTGGGAATTCCCCCGTTAGCCGGTTTTATGGGAAAACTTTATCTCTTTGGAGCAGCTGTACAGAAGGGCGTTATCTGGTTAGCCGTTTTGGGAGTTTTAAATAGTGTAATCTCCCTCTATTATTACGTTGCCGTCGTACGCCAGATGTATCTGTTGCCGCCATCAGAAGATATAAGGATAAGAGTACCTACAAGTCTTACATTAGGAATTACCCTTGCTTTAGTTCTTACTCTGGCCATAGGTATATATCCCGCTCCTTTTTTACGGCTTGCGCAACTAGCCTCACTCCTGTAGCTTATATCATAAATACTTTGGTTATATACAAACCGAGTTGGTACTTTATTGTATAACGGGACAAGTGTATCAATCCAAATTTATTTATATTATTAATTCACCCCTGAATTCTTTTTGAATTTTTGTTTGCAATTTAAGTCTGGCAATTTACGACCTTATCTTGGTAAAATCCAACTCATATTAGGTCTGGGCATAGAAGGAGATGCATCTAGAGCTTATATGGCAAAGATTCTTATCGTAGCGAATCAATCTGAAATTAGAAAACAAGCGGAGATAATTCTAAAAAAGGAAGGATTTGATGTTTACACTTCTTCTGGCAGGGAAAGTATTTCTTTAGCTGAAGCGGTTAAACCTGATCTTATTCTTCTGCAGGTTGATTTTCCAACTATAAGTGGATATCAGTTATGTCGGAATTTTAAAAATGATAAGAATTTTTCCAGGGTGCCTGTTATTATTCTTAGTTCTCAAGGAAGGTTAGACAAAATTGAGGGACTTGAATGCGGTGCTAACGATTATTTGATAGTCCCATTTGGTGAGAATGAGCTTATTGTTAGAATAAGGATGAATCTTAAGAGGATTTGGGAAGACAGGTCGGTTAACCTACTTACGGGCCTTCCAGGAAGCGGAATTATCGAGGAAGAGGTAAAGAGGCGTGTTATGGAAAAGCAGAAAAAATTTTCAGTGTTATTTATCGACCTTGATAATTTCAGAGCCTTTAACAAGGTTTATGGATTTCTTCAGGGAGACGCGGTCATAAAATTTGTGGTAACGATTATCATGAAAGCTCTTGAAAGGTTGGGAGAGGAGAGCGATTTACTAGGACATCTGGGAGGAGATAATTTAGTCGTTGTAACTGAGCCCAGTCGCGCACCGAAGATTGCTGAGTTTGTTATCAAAGAATTTGATAATGAAATAGCGAATTTTTATCGGTTTGATGATCGCAAGAAAGGGTTTGTAGCTACACAGAATAGACAAGGAGCGATACTTAAACATCCCATTATGAGTATTTCGATAAGCATTGTTAGCAATGAGAAGAGGGATATTTCTACACATTGGGAAGTGTGGGAACGGGGAAAAGAGATTAAAGAATATGCTCGAAATATTTCAGGTAGTGGATATTATGTTGATCGAAGAAATAAGTAAAGAATTTTTACAGTTATTGTAATGAGTATGAACAACCGTTAGACTTAATAGTGGCTATAAAATCTATTTGAGCATTAGGTATATTATAAAGGAGATAGGTTGGCACGTTTTGCTCAGGCAAAGCAGTCGAAGACACGCGGTCGGCACCTTCTCAATCCAGCAATATTTAAACTTAGCCGCCGCTCGAGTCTCCCCTCGCGTATAACCAAAAGCTTTAACCGGAAGGTAGATAGCGAGGCTCCGACACGGTCTTCTCCCTGCTTTACCTTCGCCTTTCCATCTCTTTTTGCCCAAGTGTTAACCTAACTTGTTAAAAGACCACATCAGGTAAAAAAATTTGTTTTCACCATATTAACAATGAAAGGATGATCAATAGTGTTAAATCAGGTACCTGATGAACCAGGCCTGGAGAAGGATGTTTTAGAGAAAAAATCTTCTCGTTGGCCTTTATACCTATTCCTGCCACTGCTTGGGGCAATTGTTGGTGGGATTATTGCAGCTTTTCTTGTCCCCTATCTCTTTGGTATAAATCCTATTAAACTTGTCAAAGGAGAATACGTAGCTCCTCAGCGTCAGGTTGTGGTAAGCGAGAAAATTACTCCTGAAGAGATTGAGAAGATGCATGAGTCTTCCCAGGTGATAGCAGTTGGGAAAAAGGTAAAGCCTTCCGTAGTCTTTATAAAAACAGAAGGAGTGATCTCCAATATATTTCATGAGCAGTTTAAAATTCCTGGTGAAGGTTCAGGGATAATCTATAGTCCTAATGGTTATATTATTACCAATGAGCATGTTGTTAGGGATACTCAAGAGATAATAGTTACCTTAGCAAGTGGAGAAGACCTTAAAGGCCGAGTAGTGGGGACGGACGTAGAAACCGATATAGCTGTAGTTAAGGTCAATAAAAAGGGACTTCCTGCTGCAGAACTTGGTTCAACTAAAGATATGGAGGTAGGAGAGCTCGCTGTGGCAATTGGCGCTCCCTTTGGTTTTGAGTTCACGCTCACCTCGGGAGTAATCAGTGCACTTCATCGAAATGTAACTGACAGTGAAACAGGGAGAACCTATACGGACCTCGTCCAGACTGATGCAGCTATTAATCCCGGAAACAGTGGCGGAGCACTTGCTAATGGGTTCGGTCAGGTGGTAGGCATAAACTCATTGATTATATCTACCGTAGGAGGCTCACAGGGAGTAGGTTTTGCTATTCCTGTAGACCTTGCCCGCAACATTGCTGATCAGCTCATAGCAGAAGGAAAAGCCAGCCATCCATATATGGGTATTTTAGGGCAGACGGTGGATAAAGATATTGCTGAGCGCTTTGGACTTACAATACAAAAGGGAGCGATGATCACCGATGTTGTGCAGGAAAGCCCGTCTTCCAAAGCAGGTTTGAAACAGGGTGATATTGTTGTTGAATTTGATGGGAAAAAGATTGATTCTATAGAGGACTTGATTGCCGCAATCAGAAACAAGAAAGTTGGTGATAGGATAAAGGTTGTGTTTTTCAGAGGTAAAGAGAAGCGCACAGCAGAGCTAGTTTTGGAAGAGAAGCCTGTGCGGCTTCGCTAAAGATATGATATGGTTTGAAGTTAGTTTTAGGCCTGGCTCGCATGCAGCGAAGGAATGTAGTCGGTTTCTTTTCTGGTACATAATCTTTTTGGGCAAATGAGCCTTACCCGGGCTTAAAGAATAAATTAAGGGTTTAACTAAGCCGATGAGGAACAAGCATTGCTAAAACAAATATCCTATGGTGCACTAATAGCTGCTCTCTATGTAACAATTACATACTTGCTTCATCCACTTAGTTATCTCCAATTTCAAGTAAGGGTAAGCGAAGCGCTTACAATATTACCCATTATAACTCCTATTGCCATCCCCGCTCTCTTCATCGGAGCTTTTATTGCTAACATCCCAAGCCCTTTGGGACCCATTGATATGATTCTTGGTTCTACTCTTACTTTAATAGCGGCGGCAGGTACCTATTTCCTAAGGCGGAGAACGTTTCTTGCCCTACTCAGTCCAGTAGTGGTAAATGCTTTTGGTGTCTCCCTTTATCTGGCGCCTATTGTCAGGATACCTTATTTGGTTTCAGTTGCGTCTGTAGGCGTGGGTGAAGCGACAGCCGTTTTTGTATTTGGTTATCCATTGCTTTTGGTTCTGCGAAGATTGATAAAAGAAGGAATAATTAATTTTGAATAAGGCCAATGCCCATGATAAGTGGTAAAATTGCTTCCCTAATTGAAAAAAGCATCGAGGTGCTTAGGGAATCTGGTGAGTTCAGGCTTAAGAGCATACCCAAGTTCGAAATAGAGAGACCCCGCGAGAAGACTCATGGCGACTGGGCTAGCAATATCGCTTTGGTTTTAGCAGGTCAACTTGGGCAACCGCCAAGAAAAATTGCAGAGAGTATAGTAGCTCATCTGAATGATAAGCAGCACTATCTGCAGAAAGTCGAAGTAGCTGGAGCGGGTTTTATAAATTTTTTTCTCAGTGCAAAATGGTTATATGAGGGGCTTAGCGATATTTTAATCAGAAAGAGCAGTTTCGGCAGGAGCAACCTGGGAGAAGGAGCTAAGGTTCAGGTAGAATTTGTGAGTGCTAACCCGGTAGGGCCAATGCATATAGGTCACGGTCGCTGGGCAGCTGTAGGTGATACACTGGCTAACCTCCTGGAAACCTTAGGCTATAAGGTAACTCGGGAATTTTATATTAATGACTACGGAACCCAAATGAATATTTTTGGAAAGTCAGTTGCAGCAAGGTATTGCGAACTTCTAGGGGAAAAGGTTGCTTTTCCATCCGAAGGCTATATGGGTGAGTATATTAAGGAGATAGCGCAAGAGATAATAGAGACAGATGGTGATAAATATCTAAATTTGTCTTCAGAAGAAAGAGAGAATCTTTTTAAAGAAAGAGCATATCAACAGGTTTTAGAACATATGCGAAAGACGCTGCTCTCAATGGGAGTAAGCTTTGACGTTTGGTTCAGCGAAAGCAGCTTACATCATACGGGAGCAATTAAGGAAGCGATTGAAGAATTGGATAGTAGAGGACTGGTATATAAAAGGGATGGAGCGTTATGGTTAAAGACTTCTGAATTCGGTGACGATAAAGACAGGGTTCTGATCCGGGAGAGCGGCGAGCCTACCTACTTTGCTGCGGATGTTGCCTACCATAAGAACAAGATTTCACGGAATTTTGTGCAGATTATCAATATTTGGGGGGCCGATCACCATGGTTATGTTCCCAGGATAAAAGCAGCAATAAGCGCACTGGGATATCGAGAAAGTAGTGTTGAGATAATTATTGGGCAGCTAGTTAATCTGCTCAGATCAGGAGAACAGGTGAAAATGTCAAAGAGAAAAGGGGAAATGGTTACATTAGAGGAGCTTCTTTCTGAAGTAGGAAAAGACGCGGTCCGTTTTCTCTTTTTAATGAGCGATACCAATAATCCTTTGGATTTCGATATAGAACTGGCTAAAGAACAGTCCTCAGAGAATCCCGTCTATTATGTTCAGTATGCCCACGCTCGTATTTGCAGTATTTTACGTTATGCTGAAGAACAGAATGCCAGTTTTCTTAAGTTTCTAGGTGAAATAGAGCAGGGAAAGATTCCAAGATGCGACTTACTGGTGGAAGAATCAGAATTCGATCTAATACGTAAGCTTTTGGAGTTTGAAGATATAGTACAAAGGTGTGGTTTACAAAGGGCTCCCCATCATCTAACTCGATACGGGCAGGACCTAGCGGCACTGTTCCATGTCTTTTATACCAAGTGTCGAGTTATCAGTGGAGATTTGGCGTTATCTAAACAACGATTGGCTCTAGTAAAAGCCACTAAAGTAGTCTTGGAGAATCTCTTAAAGTTGATGGGTGTAGCAGCGCCGGAGAAAATGTGATGGATTGTAAGGCAAACAAAAATTATGAGGCTTGGTGTTCATGTATCTATAGCAGGAGGTCTATCTAAAGCGGCCGAAAGAGCAGCAAAACGCGGTTGCCAGACATTTCAAATCTTTACTGGAAATCCTCGCAGTTGGAAGTCCCGGGATTTTTCAGATGAGGAGATAAAGAAATTTAAGGCAGTGCGCAGTCAATATGGATTAAGACCCCTTGCAGCCCACACGCCTTACTTGATTAACTTAGCGACTCCTGATAGTAGATTGTGGAAGTTGTCAACAAGAAAGCTAATTGAAGCACTTAAGCGTTGCCAGCAGATTGGAAGTGACTATCTTGTAACTCATCTGGGAAGTCATGCTGGACGAGGTGAAGGTTGGGGTGGAGAGAGAGTAGCTCAGGCAATTACTGAGGCCTTGCCGGATATTGATGATGGCACTACTCTACTTCTTGAAAATTCGGCAGGAAGCGGATTTTCTGTAGGATATTCTTTTGAGCAGATAGGTGATATTCTAGCTATTGCTGGGAATCATCCCAATCTCGGTGTATGCATTGACACATGCCATGCCTTTGCAGCTGGATATGATATGTCAAATGAAGATGGATTAACTGAAGTGCTCAATGCCTTTAATCGAGCTATAGGCTTAGGAAGGCTAAAGCTGATACACGCCAATGATTCTAAAGGGAGTCTCGGGTCTCGCATTGATCGGCATGAATCGGTAGGAAAAGGAATGATTGGGATAGAAGGTTTTAGAATTCTTATAAATGACCCCAAACTCAGAGATCTTCCCTTTATTCTGGAGACACCAGGCATGGATGCGAGTGAGGATGTAAAGAATTTGAAGCTTCTAAAAAGCTTGGTAAAAGCTCAAAATGAAAAGGGACGATAATAGGATAGTAAAGCAATTGGGCAATTCGATAAAATTGGACAGTTAGAACTGGAATGTACGCTGCGGACTGTTGACCGTGAGCGGGGAACAATTTGAGAGTGAAAAGATATGGATAATCAACAAATCATCTTCATTTTTCTAGGCATTTTGTTTGTTTTGATTTTTATCGTACTGATTCGTTTATTTTTCCCCCGAAAAACAGCCGAATATTCGGGTGGGGAGATGCAACTCGAAGCTTTCAAGAACAGCTTGCAGATGTTAACGAATGCGCAGAGTGAATTAGCCCAGGATTTAAAAACAGCCCAGATAGGGCTTATTGAGAGATTTGAGAAACACGGACTTACGCTCCAAGATTTGAAGAACAAGTTGGAATTTACTTCTCAAGGACAGGGAGAAGTTAGGAGACGTCTTGATGAGACATTTGAAGTACTCGGTTCCTTAAGAGCAACGGCCCAATCGCGCCAGCAGCTAGATGAGGCAAATCGAAACTCATTAGCGAGATTGGAACGGGTTCTTGCAGGCACTTACAGCAAAGGAAAAGGTGGAGAAAATCTTGTACGTGAAGCTCTTAAAGTTTTTCCTAGTGAGATGATGGACTATAACTTTCAGGTCAAAGGAAAAGTTGTTGAATTTGGCCTTATTGTGCCCAACGGTAAAAGGTTGCCGATAGATTGCAAATGGACTGCTACCAGCCTCTTAGAAGAATTGGGTCAGGAAGAGGAGCTGAAGAAGAGGCAGGATATTGCTAGAAAAATTGAAAATGAGGTTGTTGCAAGAATAAAGGAGATAAACCAGTATATAGACCCTGCTGCGACGCTTCCCTGGGCGGTTGCGGCTATACCCGATTCTGCTTTCAATATCTGCCAGCGGGCTCACCTGGATGCGTATAAAAGACACGTTATTTTGATCTCTTACAGTATGGTTATTCCGTATTTGCTTACTTTTTACAGTCTCCATCTGCAATATGCTCGAAGTCTGGAAGTAGAACAACTTGAAGCCTACCTTCTGGAGATGGAGAGGAAGCTTGTAGATATGAGAACTATTTTGGAGAATAAGATAATACGTCCTTTGACAACCATTCAGAACGCTATAAATGAATACCAGCAGCTCATAACTGACATGATGGGAGGCATCACCTATCTAAGAGCATCTCAGGGAGAAGAAAGAAGCTTGGAAGCAGGTCAAGAAACTCCAAATATATCCTAAGCTAGACTAACAGGATTGAATATTTTTAAAGGAGCTAAACGGCCAAACATATAAAGCTACCTAACAGTCAGCAGGGAAGAATAGTTCAATAATTCTATGAATAAGCGTATTATTGCTGGTTTAATTGCTATAGTTTTGCTAGTAGGTACGTACATTTCATGGTCCTACTATGAAAATCTGAAGAATAAGAATGATGATGTTGTTTCTGCATCTGGGACTATTGAAGCAACTGAGGTCAACGTGAGCGCTCAGATAGGCGGGATGATTAAGAATGTTTTAGCAGCGGAGGGCGATAAAGTTGAAAAAGACCAGGTGCTTTTAAAGATAGATGATACCCTTTATCAGGACGGTGTCAGTCAAGCCGAAGCTAGTTTAGACTCGGCTAAAGCAAACTTCTCCAAAGCTAAATCCGGAGCAACAGCTAAGGAAATCAAGATTGCTCAGGTTAACGCAGACAATGTCAAGATAACTCTAGATGCAGCGCGGCAAAAACTGGATGAGGTAAGGGAAAGCACGGCGCAGGACTTGGTAGCAGCTCAGACCACGGTAGATAACACCAAAGCAACTCGTGACTGGACTTTAAGCCAGAGAGAAGAAGCTCTTGAAGATTGGCAGGAAAAGGTAAAAAAGTATGAGCATCCCATCTATCATCTACCAAATTATACACCCAGCCAAGAAGCCGAAGTAAATGCTGCAAAGGACAAAGCTGATACTACTTACACAGCTTTCTTAAGTGCCGAGGAAGCTTATAAGGCTGCACTTGAGGCATATAGAGTGGCTGAACATAAAGCACAGGCAGCTGCTAAGACGGCGCAAGATCAGGTTGATGCAGCAGACGGTCAGTATCAACTGGCTCTTGCTCAGCTGGCTTTAAAAAGAGCAGCTCCTCGCAAGCAAGACATTAATATTGCCCAAAGTCTGGTTGACCAAGCAGAGATTGCCTTAAGAACTGCCAGGGAAAGGACGTCCTATTCAATTGTAAAATCGCCTATTAAAGGGGTCATTTTAACCTTGAGCGTTAACACTGGAGAAGTTGTTTCAGCTGGAGTTCCTTTAGTAGTCGTTGGGGATATTGATGAAGTAAAACTTACAATTTATATACAAGAAGACGAACTGGGTAGAGTAAAACTTGACCAGAAAGTAAGAGTCAAAGTAGACTCTTACCCTGATCGTACTTTTCCAGGAAGAGTCTCGTATATTGCCTCAGAAGCTGAGTTTACGCCCAGTACAGTTCAGACCAAGGAAGATCGAGTAACTACAGTGTATGCAGTTAAGATATCACTCACTAATAAGGATCATGTTTTAAAACCCGGCATGCCTGCAGACGCAGAGATTACAATCGAATAAAGAGTGAAGGAGAACCAAAGAAGATACATGATTCATGATCTACGATACATGATACAGATACAGGATGATTTGAAATTCCAAACTAGAAATCCTAAATACTAAACAATGTAAAATATCAAAATTCAAATTTAAAACAGTTTTGCTCTTTGAAATTTGGATTTTGAATTTGTTTAGGATTTAGTATTTGTACATTGTCAATCATGTATCGTGTATCGTAAATTGTTATGAATGAATTCGCTATAGAAACTAAAAACCTAACCAAGCAATTTGCCCACATTCTTGCGGTTAATGCTCTTAATTTGAAGGTGAAGAAAGGCGAAGTATTTGCTTTGGTGGGTCCAGATGGAGCAGGAAAGAGTACTACAATCCGGATTCTATCTACCATACTATTTCCTACTAGCGGAAGTGCTGCTGTCGGTGGATATGATGTTATAAATCAACCTGAGCTTGTACGGACGCTCATCGGTTATATGTCCCAGCGCTTTAATCTCTACTTAGACCTTACCGTGTTGGAGAACCTTAACTTTTCTGCAGGTATCTATCAAGTACCGGAGAGGATGCGGGTAAGCAAAATTCCCGAACTCCTTCATTTCAGCAGACTTACCGAGTTCAAGAATCGACGTGCTGAACACCTTTCTGGAGGAATGAAACAGAAACTTGCACTTGCCTGCACCCTTATCCATGAGCCTGAGGTTCTCTTTCTTGATGAACCTACTACAGGAGTTGATCCGCTTTCGAGGAGAGATTTGTGGGGTATTCTCTCTCGATTGCATGCTCGAGGGGTTACTATTTTTATGACCACTCCTTATATGGATGAAGCTGAAAAGTGTACCTCAGTTGCATTTATGGATCAAGGGGAGATAATCCTTACCGGGACTCCTCAAGAAATAAAAGATAAACTGCCTGGAGAAATTTTTGCAATAAGTGCGAAACCCTTAAGGCGAGCAGGGGAATGGCTCAAGAACCAGGAGTGGGTTCGAGAAGCAGAGGAATACGGTGAGTTTATTCAGGTTACTGTGCAGGATTCGGAGCGCGCTAAAAATTTACTAATGGCGGGATTGAAATCTGTTGGGATTGAAATCAAAGCTATAAGAAAAATCAAACCTTCTATGGAAAATGTCTTTGTTCATCTGATGAAATCAAGAAAAGGAAAATCTGCTTAAATGTTTGGCCAGGGAAACCAAACCAGAATTGGCACTATTATCTGGAAAGAATTCTTGCATATAATTCGTGAACCTCGAACTTTAGGAATTATTCTGGTAATGCCAGTTCTTCAATTAGTTCTCTATGGATATGCTTTAACTTTTGACATAAAGCATATACCTATGGCTGTCTATGATTTGGACAAAAGCTCAAAGAGCCGTGATCTTATTGATAGATTTAGATCAGCTAAAAATTTTGATCTGAGTTTATATCTTAACGATAGGCAGAAGATCACTCGGTCTTTAGACGGGGGTCACGCTAAAACAGTTTTGGTTATTCCCAAGAATTTTGCCCGGGATATGGAGACTGGGGGGGACGTTTCTGTACAGGTTTTAATCGACGGATCAGATCCTACTCTGGGAAGAGTTGCTCTTGGTTATTCTGCTGTTATTCTTCAGCTCTATTCCCGTAAAATTACTCTTCAGGCTCTGAAACGTCAAGGTGTGTTCTTACAAGGACTTGAACCTATTGATGCGAGACAGCGTGTTTGGTATAACCCTGAGCTCAGGAGTGCCAACTTTATTGTGCCGGGCATCATAGCTCTAATGTTAATGATGATTCCAGCAGTACTTACCGCGGTTGCTATTGTAGAGGAAAAAGAAAAGGGAACTATTGAGCAAATAATAGTGTCGCCGGTAAAAACTTTTGAGTTGATGTTAGGTAAGATAACTCCCTATCTGATAGTAGCTGGACTCGATGCTATCCTAATTTCTGTAGTGGGTACTGTATGGTTTCACGTACCTTTAAGGGGAAGCATATTCCTTTTGTCTGCTATGACGGTACTTTATATGTTGTGTACCGTAAGCATCGGTCTGCTATTTTCTACCCTTGCTACTTCCATGCAGGTAGCAATGATGATGGTGTGGATGGCTACCATGCTACCCTCATTTATGCTCTCCGGCTTTGTTTTCCCTATCGCTAGCATGCCCAAAATTATTCAATTTGTAACCTATGTGGTACCCGCAAAGTATTTCTTAATAATTGTTCGCGCCATCTTTCTTAAGGGTGTTGGCTTTTCTTTAATATGGACACAGGCTCTTGCCCTGGGTATTTTTGCCTTTGTTTTGATTGTCGTGAGCTCTTTACGTTTTCATAAGCGGCTGGAGTAGGAAAATTGAGCAGGTTAACATATCTTCTTAAGAAAGAATTCATACAATTATTTCGTGACCGTAGACTTCTGCCTCTCATCTTTGTAGTGCCCCTTGTACAGCTAGTATTGTTCGGATACGTTGTTTCTACGGACGTAAAACATCTATCTACGGCTGTCCACGACCAGGATCGAAGTTCAGCAAGCAGAGATCTGATTAAGAGTTTTAGCAATGCTGGATTTTTTGACATAAACTACTATATCGCTAGTACTGCTGAAATGGAGAGATTAATGGATAAGGGCAGTGTTGCGGTTGTTTTAGCTATACCTCCTGATTTCTCCAAAAATCTAAAGAAAGGACAGACGGCTACCATTCAGTTAATATTCGATGGATCGGATTCCAGTACTGCCAATAATGCAATGAACTACGCCTCTCGGATTGTTCAAGCTAAATCGGCTAGGATTATTGTGAAGAGGCTGGCCCTGCAGGGAAAAGGAAACGTAAGCTCGCTCGATCTGCGACAGCGGGTCTGGTATAACGCTGAACTGAAGAGTGTCAACTATATGGTTCCCGGGCTTATCAGTGTTATCCTAATGATAACCACTATGATACTTACCTCGGTAGCTATTGTCCGCGAAAAGGAGAGGGGAACGCTTGAGCAGCTTATTGTAACACCTATTATGCGCTGGGAACTGATACTAGGGAAAACCATTCCTTTTGTAGTTGTTGGCTTTGTGGAGGTTGTTCTAATAATTCTTGTAGGAAAACTTTGGTTTCAGGTTCCTTTGAGAGGTGATGTAGGTTTGTTGTTAATAATGTGTGCCGTTTTTATCTTCAACACATTAGGACTCGGTCTTTTTATTTCCACCGTATCGCATACACAGCAACAGGCGATGCTTACCTCTTTCTTCTTTCTTCTGCCCGCATTTCTGCTCTCCGGATTTATATTTCCCATTGAAAATATGCCAAGAGTTCTACAGTATATTACTTACGTAATTCCCTTGAGATATTTTCTGGTGATCATTAGAGGTATTTTTTTGAAAGGTGTGGGGCTTGCCATCCTCTGGGACCAGGCATTGATTATGGCTGGTCTGGGTTTAATTATCTTTGTCTTAAGCGTATTAAGGTTCCAAAAGAAGCTTGCTGATTAAGATAATAGAGAGGCTTGATTAATGATGAATGTCGAAATCCCAATGACTAAAAAATGTCTAATCCGGAATGTCTGGGTGCAAACCCCAATCTGGGAATTCTAATCATTAAACGGTATCGAATGTTCGAAATTCAAAATTCAAAACAGAATGTTTTAAATTTAGGTCATTTGCCTGCCGGGAGGCAGGAATTTTGGGTTTGTTTAGAATTTGGATATTAGGATTTCGTGTTTGATAATTCCACTAGTCATTCTCTTAACTAGTTTGCTCAAGGAAGAAAGATGGATTATTCAGTAGTAGCAGAAGGGCTAACCAAAAAGTTTGGTGATTTTACTGCTGTGGACAGGGTTAGTTTTAAAATAAGGCGGGGTGAAATCTTTGGCTTTCTCGGTCCAAACGGATCTGGAAAGTCAACCACCATCAGAATGCTCTGCGGCATTATTAATCCTACCGCAGGTGCTGCTAGAGTTATCGGCTATGACGTTATACAAGCCTCTGAGGAAATAAAGAAGCGAATTGGGTATATGTCTCAGCGGTTCAGCCTTTACGAAGATCTGACTGTAGAGGAGAACCTGGAATTCTATGCTGGGGTTTATAATGTCCCGCGGTCAAGAATTAAGGAGCGGAAACGCTTTGTGTTTAAAATGGCTGATCTGGTTGGTAGAGAAAGAGAGCTCGCAGCTAATCTCTCTGTTGGTTGGAAACAGCGCCTTGCTCTCGGCTGTTCTATTATTCATCAACCCGAGATGGTCTTTTTGGATGAACCTACAGGGGGCGTTGACCCCTTAGCACGCCGTGATTTCTGGGATCTACTCTATAATATGGCTGAAGAGGGAACGACTCTATTTATTACTACCCATTATATGGACGAAGCTGAGCATTGTTATAGACTCGGCTTTATTTATGAGGGAAAAATTATTGCACTGGGAACTCCGGCTGAGATAAAGACGGAGAAAATGCCTGCAACTGTTCTTGAGGTCATTCCTTCAGATCTTGATAAGGCCTTTGAGGCATTAAATAAGATTGTTGAGCTGGATGAGGTTATAATTCATGGAAATTCGTTACACGTTGTAACAAGGATTGAACCGGAACACGCAATATCTCTGGTTTCTGGGGAGCTCACTTCCCATGCTATTTCGGTATATGATGTCGAGCCGGTTGATCCCTCTCTTGAGGACGTTTTTATCTCCCTAATTGATCAGCTTGGTGCAGGAAAGGAAAATCGAGAATAATTTGGGTATGATATAAAATGATATTTCTACTTATTTTACCGATTTCATCCTCAAATTCCCTCCACTTAGGGAGAGAAAAAGGATGGGCAGAAACAAAGAAAAGATAATGAGTCGTCATACTCACGAAAGAGGCGGAAATTTCTCATATAGCAGCAGGAAAGGTCTGGCCATAGCCATCTCTATAACTACCTTGATGATGATAGCTGAGGTCATCGGAGGCATTATTACCAACAGCCTTGCCCTTTTGAGTGATGCCGGCCATATGTTGACTGATTCACTGGCTCTGGGCTTGAGTCTTTTTGCACTCAGCTTTGCTACTCGACCGGCAACTGCCACTAAAACATATGGGTTCTACAGGATAGAAATTCTTGCCGCTTTGCTTAATAGTGTGATACTAGCCGGTGTTGCTTTCTATATTTTCTACGAAGCGTACAGTCGATTTTTTGAGCCCCCGGTAGTAAAGTCGGTACCTATGCTGGTGGTTGCCACTATTGGTTTACTGGTGAATATAGTAGGCGCAATTATTCTTTCCCGTTCCGGCCGGGAAAGCTTGAATATTAAAAGCGCTCTTTTTCATATGTTAGGGGATGCTCTTTCCTCTGTGGGGGTCATTGCAGCAGGTCTTATTATTCTTTTTACTGGATGGTATCTGGCTGATCCCCTTATCAGTTTGCTTATCGGTGTTGTAATTATTCGAGGTGCCTGGCAGGTGATTATGGAGTCAGTGCACATTCTCCTGGAGGCAGTTCCCAGAGATATTAATATGAGAAAGCTTATAGATGAGATAAGGAATATTAAAGGGATTAAGGATGTACATGATATCCATCTCTGGACGATAACCTCAGGACTGCATGCTCTAAGCGGGCACGTGTTAATTGATGACATTCTTACGAGCCATAGTGATGAAATTCTTTCTGAAATAAATGAGTTGCTTCGGGACCACTACCGTATTAGCCATACTACAATTCAGTTTGAATGTGAAGCTTGTGAAGACAGCCTGGTCTGCCGCATTGAGAATCGAGGTGGAAGAGAAGAAAAGCTCAAAAGGCGAAAGTAGAAATCCAAAAAGAAACGTCTAGATTGAGTTCTCGCTATCTCCTCTGCTCCTCTTTTGTGAAGCATAATCTCCCCTAACCCCTCTTTAAAAAAGAGGGGAACAAACATATATATCCCCTTTCCTAAAGGGGAATTATAGGGGGATTAGCCCGTTTCCAGAGGTAGTTAGAGAGATTACCTTTTCTAAAGGAGACAAAGGGAAATTGCTCTTTACTAAAGCGAGGCAGGACGGATTATTCAAAAAAGCTTTTGCAGAAAGGTGAGCAAATGAAGTCACAGGAAAAAGTGATTGAAAGAGTACGCCTTGGTGTCTCCACAAATGTGCTAATTGCCGGTATCGCAAGCTTGCTTACCGATATCTCCAGCGAAATGATTTATCCTATTTTACCTCTCTTCCTTGCTAATGTGCTTAATACTCCCAAAGCTCTTATCGGGCTGATTGAAAGTGTGGCAGAGAGTACCCCCAGTATATTTAAAGTCCTTTCAGGCTGGTGGTCGGATCGCACCGGCAAGCGTAAACCCCTTATTTTTATAGGGTACGGACTCTCTAATACTATTAAGCCATTACTCGGTTTTGCGGGCTCCTGGCCTCAGGTGCTTCTAATCAGATTTTTCGACCGTTTAGGAAAGGGAGTAAGAACTGCACCAAGAGATGCTTTAATTGGAGACGTAACAGACGGAAATCATAGAGGAAGAGCCTTTGGTTTTCATAGGGCTATGGATACGGTAGGTGCGGCAGTTGGTCCCCTACTCGCTTTCTATATAATGTCTCTTTCTAAAAACAATTTTCGCTTAGTCTTTTGGCTTACCGTCATTCCTGGTGTTTTGGCTGTATTTATTTTAGGTTTCTTTCTCAGAGAGAGTTTCCCGAAAGCTTTAGAAGGGTCCACTAAAAGACCGCGCATAAGCTTCGGAGCTCTTGGGTGGCCTTTTATTATCTTCACAATTATTTCTGCTGTTTTTATGCTGGGCAATTCAAGCGATGCTTTTCTTATCTTGAGGGCTCAGAATTTAGGATTAGCAATCGGTTCGGTTATTCTTCTCTATTTCATGTTCAATATTATTTACGCAATCCTTGCGACACCAGCGGGAGTTATATCAGATAGAATCGGGCGGCGCAAGGTTATTCTGGCAGGCTTTCTGGTTTTTGCTCTTATCTATTTTGGTTTTGCGATTGCCAAACATCCTTTAACTGCCTGGGTTCTCTTTGTACTATATGGAGTTTACTATGCGCTTACAGAGGGGGTACAGCGAGCGCTCGTAGCGGACCTCGTCCCTGCTGAATTAAGAGGAACCGCTATGGGGACCTTCAATTTCAGCATTGGCCTGGCTGCATTACCTGCCTCTTTTGCCGGCGGGCTGCTTTGGGATGTTTATGGTCCTGCTGCTACTTTTTACTACGGCGCAGCCATGGCACTGCTTGCCAGTTTTTTATTAATCGTTTTTTCCTGGCCCCGGCAAACTTAAAGGCGGTTCATATCTTTTCGTTTTAACTCTTTTTCTGCAAGCGGCGAACTGTTAAATGTGAATGATCTATAGCTCGGAAGGTAATATCTTTGAGATGAAGAATACCAGTATTGTACCTGAGATTTTAAATCTCCAATCATTAGAAGACAGTTCCCTACTGTGCAAATGTAATTGAGGAGCTTCTATGATGAATGATTATCAGCAGATATCACGATGGCTTTTACCCTTAGCCTTCATTGCGGGTGGAATTATCTTCGGAATAATCTTTGAAAAACTTATCCTTACTAGGCTCCGGAGGATAGTTGAAAGGACGAAATGGGAAGGAGACATTATTATTATAACAGCCATCCGAGGTATGACCTTCCTCTGGTTTGTTGTTGGAGGCGTTTATGGAGCCGTCCAGACTTTTCCTATTCACCCAGTTCTTTTAACAGTAGTTCATAAGGTTTTGCTAGTTACCCTTATTCTCTCGGTGACTATTGTGCTGGCTAAGGTTTCAGTTGGTTTTGTTGATCTTTATGCGGAGAGGGTAGAGGGAGTTATGCCCTCAACAACAATATTTGAAAACCTGACAAGAGTTATAATTTTCATTATAGGCATACTGGTTATACTCCAATCACTTGGCATCTCTATTACTCCTATACTTACGGCATTAGGAGTTGGTGGGCTTGCGGTAGCCCTCGCTCTTCAGGAGACCCTTTCCAATCTTTTTTCCGGCGTTCAAATTATCGCTTCAAGACAGCTCAAGCCGGGAGACTATGTAAAGCTTGAAAGCGGTGAAGAGGGTTATGTTGAAGACATAACCTGGAGAAATACAGTGATCAGAGCGCTCCCCAATAATATGATAGTTGTTCCCAATTCCAAGCTGGCATCTACGATTGTTGTAAACTATTACCAGCCGGAAAGGGAATTGGCAGTACTTGTTCCGGTTGGCGTAAGCTATGATAGTGATCTTGAGAAAGTTGAGAAGGTTACTATCGATGTGGCAAATGAAGTAATGAGAGAAGTCCAAGGGGGCATTCCTGAATTTGAACCATTTATTCGTTATAATAACTTTGGTGATTTCAGCATTGATTTTACGGTGATTATGCGCGCGAACGAATTTGTTGATCAGTATCTCATCAAGCATGAATTTATAAAAAGATTACATAAGCGGTTTGAAGCTGAAGGAATTGAGATACCCTTCCCAGTAAGAACGGTTTATGTGAAAGGGAAAGAATAGACTCTACTTAATTGGCCGCGCACTAAAAATCAGGAACTACTCTAAACATTTATTACTATTCCACCTGCGGTAGTTGATAAATCATAAATTTTATAATTTTGACTAATTTTTTACAGTATGTTAGTTTTTTTCACAAAGAAATCATGTAAAAATTTCCTTGAAACAGAGGGTGTATTTGGTACTACCGGTTACTGCTCGATATAATCAAAAAGGTCATCTGGAAGTCGGTGGGTGTGATGTGGTTAAACTTTCCTCACAATATGGTACACCACTTTTTATTTTGGATGAGGAGACAGTAAGACGTCAGTGTCGCACTTATCTCCAGGCCTTTAAAGAGCTTGCCCCCGATTGTAAAATAGTCTATGCAAGTAAAGCTTTCATATGTGTGGCCTTCTGCCAGCTTATTATGCAGGAAGAGCTCTCTTTGGATGTAAGCTCGGGTGGGGAGCTGTATACTGCACTTAAGGCAGGTTTTCCTCCAGAAAAGATCTACCTTCATGGAAATAACAAAACCACCGATGAGCTAACCATGGCTTTAGAGAATAACGTGGGGTGCATTGTTGTAGATAGCGATAATGAACTTGATCTTCTTCAGCAATTAGCAGAAGAACAGAAAAAATCTGTAGATATATATCTAAGAGTAACTCCTGGAATAAAGCCTTCCACTCATAGCTACATTCAAACCGGCCAGATAGATTCAAAGTTTGGCTTTGGACTTGCTGAAGGAAGAGCCCTTAAGGCTATAAAGAAAGCCCTGGGGTTGTCGGCATTAAGACTCAGTGGTCTTCATGTTCACATAGGTTCGCAAATATTTGCTCTTCATTCCTATGCTAGAGCTATTGAACTTATCATGAATTTTATTGCTGAGGTTAAAAAAGAAACGGGTTTCGAAGTAGGCGAGTTAAATGCTGGAGGGGGACTTGGGATTAAATACGAGGCTAAAGACGAGCCTTCTACTATTGAGGAGTTTGCAAAAGCTATCGTTGGCAATATTAAGAAAGAGGCAGCAGCGTTAGGGTTAGCAATGCCTAAGGTGCTAGTTGAGCCTGGACGATCAATCGTGGGAAACGCAGGTATAACTGCGTATACTATAGGAACGATTAAAGAGATACCAGGAGTGCGTACTTATATCTCTGTGGATGGAGGGATGTCAGACAACATAAGGCCTATGCTTTACGATGCTGTTTATGAAGCACTCATTGCTAATAAGGGACAGGAGGAAAATACTTACAAGGTAACTATTGCCGGTAAGCACTGTGAGTCAGGTGATATTCTGGTAAAGGATGTTTTGCTTCCCCGTCCGGAAATAGGGGACATTCTGGTAACTCCGGCGACAGGAGCATATGGTTACTCGATGGCTAGCAATTACAATAGGCAACCTCGCCCGGCTGTGGTGATGGTGAAGGACGGAAGTGCTAAAATTATTATCCGAAGAGAGTCGTACGAAGATTTGATAGAGTTGGATGAGCCACTTGAATAGGAAGTAGGGACTGTGGGTCAATGACTGATGTCTAATGACGAATGCCTCACAAGTAATGTAAAAATTAAAGTGCAAAAATCAAAATGACAGTGCAAAAATCAAAATTAAAGGAATCCAGCTACGAAGCGTTTCAAGTCTTTTTAGACTTTGATTTGTCATTTTGCATTTTTACTTTTGCATTTTGCAGCGCCATTTGGTTATTCTTTCGTTATTAGAATTTGGTCATTGGTCATTAACTATCTATTTGCGCTTGAAGATTCTTGGGGCAGGTAAGAGGCGAGGCGTCTTTCTGGCATAGTCTTCGTATGCTTGACCAAATCTGTGTTTGAGATCTAGTTCCTCTGTTACGGCGAGGGAGTAGAGTACGATAATTTGGAGCATTGAATAGATTAAAGCAAATAGCGATGCGTAAAGGAAGCTGATACCAAATGCGCCCAGAATTCCTCCGACGTACATGGGATGCCGTGACCATTGAAAAGGCCCTGAGGTAATTAATGTATCCTTCTGACCAGGATGGATTAAGGATACCCTAAGCAAAAGGGCAGCCCAGACCAGTAGATAGGAGCCGAACGCAAAAAGCAGGAAGCCAATAGCTCTAAAAAACAGAGGAATGGAGAGAGTATTAATATCCACATAAGTGATAGCGAAGAAAAGAAATATATTGGTAGCTACAATAATTCCGTGGACAGCAGAGAGTATCTTTTGTATAAAAATACCTAATCTGAAATAAAACAAGGTTTGGTATTTATAGGCTACAAACGAGAACGAAAAAACCATATATAATATGACTATGAGGAACAAAATATTCCTGTTCATATAATCATTTGAGCTAGACGCAAAACAAATTCTAAATTCGTAATTCAAAATCAGACCTTCGGCTCTGAGATCCTTGATCCTGAGGCTCAGACCAGAAGAGCTCTGGATAATGGGACCTTCGACACAGCCCGAACTGGATATGACGGACTATTTATGATTTCGTGTTTAGAATTTACTTGATATAAATAACTTCTACTTGGCGTTGAGGATTCTTAACTTATTTGCAGTTTGATTACATCATAACTTACAGGGTGGTGAAAGATGGAAAAAAACAATATAAACATAGCACTCCTTGGTTTAGGTACAGTAGGGGCGGGGATTTATAAAATTTTGACCAATCATGAAGAGGATTTTTTAGAAAAAACTGGGGCGCGTCTAAGAGTGAAGACGATTCTTGAAAAGGATTTTTCTAAAGCTGAAGCATTGGGAATCAGTAAAGAGCTTATAGCTGAAGACTTTGAGGCTATTGTTTCTGATCCTAAGATTGATATAGTAGTTGAAGTTTTCGGAGGGTTGGAACCTGCTATGGGCTTTATTATTCGTGCTATTGAGTCTGGCAAACACGTGGTGACTGCTAACAAAGAAGTTATAGCCAAGCATGGTGAGAAAATATTAAAACTTGCAATGGAGAAGAAGGTTGATGTTTATTTTGAAGCTAGCGTAGGCGGTGGTATCCCTATAATCAGACCGCTTATGCAATGTTTGGCTGGAAATAAAATTTTTAAGGTTATGGGTATTGTAAACGGTACTACCAATTTCATTCTTACTCGCATGAGTGAAGCTGGGGAATCTTTTCAGGATGCCCTTAAAGAAGCTCAAAGGCGAGGTTATGCCGAACGTGATCCCACAGCTGACATAGAAGGTTTTGATGCTGCATCAAAGATTGCTATTCTTGCTTCTATCGCCTTTAGGAGCAGAGTAACCTTTGATCAAGTCCATACTGAAGGTATATCGAAAGTCTCACCACAGGATATTATGTATGCGAAAGAAATGGGCTATGTACTTAAACTCATTGCTTTAGCTAAAGAGGACAATGGACAGCTTGACGTAAGAGTCCATCCTATGATGATTCCAATTCACCATCCATTGGCTGCAGTGTCAGGTGTATTTAATGCTATATTTGTAGAAGGAGATGCAGTAGGAGAGGTGATGTTTTTTGGCCAGGGAGCCGGAAGTATGCCGGCAGGAAGTGCGGTAGTAGGTGACATAATAGACATTGCCCGTAATTTAAAATACGGAGGAACCGGAAAGCTGCGTATTCTGAATTACAAAGATAAACCTGTTAGGGAGATCGGAGAGATAGATTCTTGCTATTATCTTCTTATGGAAGCAGCGGACCGTCCGGGAGTACTGGCAAAGATAGCAAAGGCTTTCGGAGATCACAATGTTAGTCTGGCAAGTGTTATCCAGAAAGGTCCCAGAGGAAAAAGCGCTGAACTTGTCTTCGTTACTCACATAGTAAGAGAGCAGAACCTGCGTCGCGCTTTAAGCGAGATCGGGCAGCTGGATGTAGTAAGTAAAGTGAGCAGCGTTATAAGAGCGGAGAGCGAAGATTGAACAAGCAACTATTTAATGGACCTCAAGAACGGCCATTCGGCAAAGCTTATGGCTGGCGTGGTGTAATCGAAGCCTACAGAGACTTTCTACCCGTAACAGATAAAACTCCAATATGCACTCTTAAGGAAGGAAACACACCTCTAATAAAAGCAGAGCGTCTGAGCAACCAGTTGGACGTTGAAATATACCTAAAATATGAGGGGCTTAATCCTACCGGCTCTTTTAAAGACCGGGGAATGACAGTCGCAGTCAGTAAAGCTCTAGAGGAGAAAGCTGTAGCAATAATGTGTGCTTCGACGGGAAACACCTCTGCTTCTGCTTCCGCCTATGCTGCTAAGGCTGGGCTCAAAGCAATTGTCCTTATTCCAGAAGGAAAGATTGCGGCAGGAAAGCTTGCACAAGCCATTGTTCACGGCGCCAAAGTTATAGCAATAAAGGGCAATTTTGATCAAGCTTTGAGCATTGTTAAGGAACTAACTGCCAAACACCCTATTACATTGGTGAATTCCCTTAATCCTTACCGTCTTGAAGGACAAAAAACTGCTGCTTTTGAAATCTGTGACCTGATGGAAGAAGCACCCGATTATCTAGCTATACCGGTAGGAAACGCAGGTAATATTACTGCTTACTGGACGGGATTTAAGAATTACTACGAAAAAGAGCTTATTTCGCACCTGCCCAAGATGATCGGCTTCCAGGCAGAAGGAGCAGCACCAATTGTAAGGGGCCATATTGTTAAGGATCCTGAGACCATTGCTAGCGCTATCAGGATTGGTAATCCTGCTCGCTGGAAAGAGGCAGTTGCGGCGTCGCAAGAATCCAAAGGTTTTATTGACATGGTATCTGACAAACAGATTATCTCTGCCTATGAGTTATTGGCTTCTACTGAGGGAATATTTGCAGAACCTGCGTCAGCAGCTTCCGTTGCCGGACTCATTAAATCACTGGAGCTCGGAAGGGTACCTAAAGAAAGTAGGATTGTATGTATACTTACCGGGCACGGGCTTAAGGATCCTGATATGGCTGCGCATGTAAACAATAGAATTATCGAAGTTGAAGCAACTATAGAAGAAGTTGAGAAGATTGTTATTGAGTAGAACAATAAATCAAATATCAAATATCAAAAATCAAAAATACATATCAAAAATTTAGAAATTCAAATGATACAAATTCTGAATTCTAAGCAAATCTCCATCCTCCAAAGTTACGATATTATCGGGACGGAGTACGGGCATATTTTAAAATGTATAAATTTTTGAACCTGTATTCTTGTCGTTTCCTTTGGCAATATAGACATTTGGGTTTTGGTTATCTTTGGGATTTATTTTTAATCTTTTTGTATGTGTATTTGATATTTGGTATTTTATTTTTGATATTTTGAGCCATGCATTTTGCTACCTGTATCTTAAAACTTGAGGCAAAAATATGAAATACATCATTTTAGTACCTGACGGAGCAGCAGATTATCCTTTGAAAGAGTTAGGTGGTAAAACGCCACTTCAAGTTGCTAAACTTCCCAACATGGATGAGCTTGCCAACAAAGGGTTAATTGGAACCGTAAAGACTATTCCTTCCGGGATGAATCCAGGGAGTGATGTCGCCAATCTCTCTATTATGGGATATGACCCGCAGCGGTTCTACACCGGAAGAGGGCCATTAGAGGCTGCAAGTATGGATATAAAGTTGGGAAGAGATGATATTGCTTTTAGGTGTAATCTTGTTACTGTATCTGAACAGGAGTTAATTGATTATAGCGCAGGTCACATATCAACTGAGGAATCTCGCATTCTTATTGAAGCTGTTGATTCTGANNGGATTGCAGAAGATGAATTGTTTTCCTCCCCATGATGTTGTTGGCAGGAACCTGAAAGACATATTACCCACTGGAAAAGGAGCAGAAGAACTTATAAAACTTATAGAGGCATCATATCAGATTTTGCAAGCTCACCCCGTAAATCAAAATCGAGTCAGTGAAGGAAAAAATCCAGCTAACATGATCTGGCTATGGGGTCAAGGCAAGCGTCCAGCGATGCCAACTATTAAAGAGAAGTATGGAATTAGCGGAGCAGTGATTTCGGCTGTAGACTTGGTAAAAGGTATTGGACGCCTGGCTGGCATGAAAGTAATTGAAGTGCCGGGAGCAACAGGCTACTTTGATACTGATTATAGGGCTAAATCCCAATATGGCCTAAAAGTGCTTGAAGAAGTGGATTTGGTTTTTTTGCACGTTGAGGCTCCTGATGAAGCAGGGCATACCGGAGACATTAAAGCAAAAATATCAGCATTGGAGAACTTCGATTCTCTAATTGTTGAAACATTTTTAAAGCAATTGGATGGAGATTTTAAGATTCTACTCCTCCCTGACCATGCAACTCCCATCAAGGTTCGAACACATGTAACTGATCCTGTCCCTTTTATCATATATAATTCGTCTGCTAACCAACCGGGAAATTTTACCTTCGATGAAATGTCAGCTCAAAAAAGCTCATTTTATCTTTCAGAAGGCCACAAACTAATGGACCTTTTTGTGCGCGGATCCGTAAACGAAACCTAGGCTGGTCTAATTCAAAATTAAAATAAAAAATACAAGCTCATCCGCCGTAATGCTCCGATGACGCGGTGGAGGGCGGATAATGAAAAATTGAAAATTATTTCTTATGAAAGTAACAGCGCAACAGGGTAATAGCGTAATTAGTTGTTTGCAATTACTTTGTTACCATTTTACTCTATTACAGCTCTTGTTTGTTGATTTTACATTTCATGCTTTGGGGAATAGGCCTCTCCTTAAGCAAGAGTATGGACGTACCTTGTTTATATTCTATTGAGTTTGAGAATTGACAAAATCTATGGAACTACGGATTGCACAAGTCGCTCCAATATGGGAAAGAGTTCCTCCTGAAGGTTATGGAGGAATAGAATTTGTGGTGAGTCTCTTGACAGAAGAGCTGGTTAGGAGAGGTCACAAAGTAACCCTCTTTGCAACAGGGGATTCTATCACCCAGGCTGACCTTAAATGGGTATACCCTCAAGCTCAACGGGATTTGCATGGGCAGGTTATTCCAGAGGTACTCCACCTATACCAGGTATTCCGTCAGGCCGAAAGGTTTGATATTATCCATAACCATGCCGGTTATAGTACCTGCGCCTTCGCTTCGCTGGTTGATACCCCCGTGCTGATGACCCTGCACGGGATTTTCACTGAGGAAAACAAGGCATATTTTTGGGCTTTTAGGAATACTCTCTTCTACAGTGCTATAAGTGAAAGTCAGCGAATGGAGTTCCCAAAGTTAAACTATGTTGATACCATCTATAATGGAATTGACCTCAAAGATTATCCTTATTGTGCTGATAAAGAAGACTATCTTCTCTCTCTTGGTAGAATAAGTTCACTCAAAGGAAATCATATTGCCATTGCTGCTGCTCAAAGGAGCGGATGCGATTTAATAATGGCAGGTAAGGTGGACAAAAAAGATCGTGAATATTTTGATGAGATGGTTAAACCTCACTTAAATGATCAATATATTACGTACATAGGTGAAGTTTCCCTGGAAGAAAAGATGAAACTGCTTCAAAAAGCTCGCTGCCTTCTTTTTCCTATTAAATGGCCTGAACCATTTGGGCTTGTAATGATTGAGGCTATGGCATGTGGTACACCGGTAATTGCTTTTCGTAAGGGGTCTGTGTCTGAAATAGTTGCGGAAAAAGAGACAGGGTTTATAGTTGAGTCCCTTGAGGGAATAATAGAAGCTGTTGAGAGATTAGATGAAATTAAACCGATCAACTGCAGAAAGCATATAGAGGATAAATTCGATGTCAAGATTATGGCTGATAGATATGAGCAGGCGTACTATGAAATAATAGATAGGTGCAGATCTTAAACGTAAATGAGCTTGTTTTCAGGGGTATTCGGTACCATAGATCTATAAGAGAACCTGATGAATTATATGGGACTGATGACATCATGCTTGGCAGCAATCCAAGCAGCTATGGTTATGGTGAGCTAAAAAATAGGCAAGCTTGAAAGAGAGATTGTAAGCTGACCATGGAATAAACCTTAAGCCTGAAAAAGAAATAGAGCAAAACAGGAATAGCTGGACTTTATTAGAAAAGATCAGGATAGTAAAATGATAAAAACCTCAAAGAGACTAAATTCTCATTTGCCCAAACATATCAATTTATGTAGAAAGCACAATTCTTGTTTGGGTTAATTTTAAGGTTTTAGGATTTTTTTGGCGAAATAGAATATAGCTCGCGGTAGCAAAATAGCGGATGATGGAAACTCCGGAAGTTTGAATTTGTAGTTGTTGTTGCCCTGCAATTGTGGTCAAAATACTGCAATGTTATATATAAGTAGGGGGTAAAGGAGCGTAATGAGTCGTAAATGGATTATAGTGATTATAATTCTGGCCTTCATATTTTTTTCTGCCTATGGCCTGTTTTTTATCTGGTTAATTGGACGTTCAGCAAGGGGATTGCCAGGTACGGGCTCTGTTGCTATTGTTCGAATTGAGGGTGTCATTTCTTCGTCGGGGGGAGGCGGAGGAATATTTTCAATTGCCGGGACTTCTCCGGAGACTGTGATTACTCAGCTTAGAAGAGCAGATAGAGATTTCTCAGTTAAGTCAATTCTTCTTAGGATTGATAGTCCCGGAGGCACAGCTTCCGCTTCGCAGGAGATTTACAGAGAGATTAAGCGCGTGAAAAAGCCCGTGGTTGCTTCCATAGGCGATATTGGTGCATCAGGAGCTTATTATGCGGCCAGTGCTGCAGATGTGATTGTTGCAAATCCTGCCTCTGCGGTAGGAAGCATTGGTGTAATTCTTGAGGTGCCCAATATGGAGGAATTATTGAAGAAGTTGGGGGTAGAATATACCTTTATTACCAGGGGTAAATATAAAGATATTGGAAATCCTACACGCCCGCTGACACCTGAAGAGCGTGAGATATTGGAGTCACAGGCCGAGGAAATTTATGGTCAATTTATTGCTGACGTAGCCAAAGGCCGGGAGATGCCAGTAGGAACAGTCAAGGAACTTGCAACCGGACTTACCTACTTGGGTAGTGACGCTTTGGGTCTTAAGCTGGTTGATAAGATTGGAAATTTTCAGGATGCAGTTGACCTTGCCGCTAAATTGGGTAAAATAAAAGGTGAGCCGGGAATAGTAGAATATGGTGCTCCCTCTCTCCTGGATGTGATTCAAAATCTATTTAAGTCCATAAATATCAATCAATTGTCAAGAGGCTACTTATATTCATTCCCTCTTCAACCACAAACATCCAAGTAGCGAAATCAAGGATTTTTAATAGTTCACATTTGGAGTATGCTCGAAAAGAATATTGGCGGAGAGAAATAAAGAATTAAAAGCACGTTCTGCGAAATAATGGATTTTAAGAAACAGAAGTTTCTCGGAGCAATGTATGCTTCCCAAGAACGTACCCAGAGATAAACTGCCCATCGTTATAGCCCATATCTCGGATTTCCATATTGGCTCATATTATTTCATTGAAAATCTAATGGAGACGGCTATTGATGAGCTAAACCAGCTTCGGCCGAATATAATTGTGGTTACTGGCGATCTTACAAGCGAAGGATTTCGCGAAGAATATAGAAGGGTCCGGGCTTTTTTAGATCGTTTGGATTGCCGTGAGCTAGTAGTTGTACCAGGAAACCATGATTCAAGGCACGTAGGCTATTTACACTTTGAGGACTTAATTGGACCCCGCCATGGAATCTTTAAAAAAGATGGTATAACAGTTGTAGCTATAGATTCTACAGAACCGGATTTAGATGATGGAAGAGTTGGCCGCGAGCGCTATCGATGGCTTAAGGAGAATTTCTCTGATCCTGATGATTTCAAGATATTTGTTCTTCATCACCATCTCTTACCTGTTCCAGGTACAGGGAGAGAAAGAAATATAGTATATGATGCTGGGGATGTGCTTCAAGTTCTTCTAGAAGTAGATGTCGATTTGGTGCTTACAGGTCATAAGCATGTTCCCTTTTCCTGGAGACTGGAGAATTTCTTTATTATAAATGCTGGTACTGCATCATCTCTTCGTCTTAGAGGCCGTACCCGGCCTTGCTATAACGTGATCCAAGTTGAGGAGGATCGTATTCTTATATTTCGTAAATACACTACAGGAGGCAAAGAACTTATTGTCGATTTCTCCGAGGAGGAAAAGAACTATTGCAAATGGTCTCCTCGCGTTGATGAGGAACTCATGCCTGGAGGTGAGTTTTAATAGGAAGTATAGGTAAGCTTCCCAGGGCTGTCGCCTTAATTGATGGCGAGCATTATCCTCCTGTAATCAGAGCAGCGTTGGACGAGGCCAGGAAAGAGTATGAATTGTTAGCAGCGGTTTTTGTCGGTGGAACAGAGAAGATTATGGAAAAAGTAAACTTTGAAAGCCTAGGGCTGCCGGTAGTCTTTGAATCAGATCCCGTTGAAAGCATTAGGAATGTTTTAAAAGAACTTCAACCTGAGTTGCTCCTTGACCTTAGCGATGAGCCAGTTGTTGATTACAGAAAAAGACTTTTCTATGCAAATCTGGCTTTAACTGTTGGAGCTTCTTATGTAGGTGCGGATTTTCGTTTCCATGCTCCCATTTTTGCAGACGTGGTCAAGAAACCTTCTCTTGCCATTATTGGAACCGGAAAGAGAGTAGGAAAAACGGCAATTTCAGCATATATAAGCAGAGAGATAGAGTTAAAGGGAAGATATCGAGTATGTGTAGTAGCAATGGGCAGAGGTGGACCTGCTGAACCTGAAATACTTGAGGGAGAAGACATTGAACTAACTCCTTCAAAGCTTCTAAAAGCTAGTAGACAGGGAAAACACGCTGCATCTGACTATTATGAAGATGCGTTAACGAGCAGGATTACAACCATTGGATGCCGCAGGTGCGGAGGAGGTCTTGCAGGAGCGCCTTTCATCTCCAATGTTGTTTCTGGTGCTAAGCTTGCTAATAATTTGGATGTTCAGTTGATTATATTTGAGGGAAGCGGGGCAACCTTACCGCCAGTAAAGACGGATGCCTGGATTGCAGTTGTGGGATCTTACCAGCCTATAGAATATATCGGCGGGTACTTTGGACCCTATCGCCTGATAAAGTCAGAAATGGCAGTAATTACGGGGTGTGAGGAGCCACTAGCGGACAGAAAGAAGGTAGGAGCTTTAGAAAAAACCATAAGGCAGGTAAATCCTGAGATTAAAATAGTGAGAACAATATTCAGACCTTACCCATTAGAATCAGTTTCGGGAGAGAAAGTGTTTTTAGTAACCACAGCGCATCCAATGATAAGCACGGTCATTTCTGATTATCTGGAACAGGAATTTGCCTGTGAAGTAGTAGGAGTCTCTACAAATCTTGCTAATCGCCAAGAACTTAGGAAAGATCTTAAATCAGCGAAGGGGAAATACGAAGTGCTCGTGACGGAATTGAAAGCAGCGGCAGTTGATGTGGTTACCGAAATAGGTCTTGAAGAAGGAGTTAGGGTAGTATACGCAGATAATATACCTATTACTACAGGGGGAGAGGGAGAACTTTCTGATCTTGCAGTTGAGCTGGCTAAGAGAGTGATAGAAAAGGTATAAGAATTGGAAAAGAGTAAGAAATCCCAAAAGCAGATAGTTATAAGTGATGAGAAGCACGGCTTACCTTATTCGAAGGGGTTGTTGGCGTCTTCTATCATGACAACAGGTTTGTCTCCCAGTAGAGCTTATCGAGTTGCACAAATCGTTGAGGATTATCTGAGGAACAATAAAATTTATAGAGTGACTATGGATCAGCTCAAGACCATAACGTTTGATGTGTTGGACTCTCAAATTGGTGAGGAATATGCAGAGAATTATCTTAAGTGGCAGACCCTGGCTAAATTAGACCGCCCCCTAATAATTTTAATTGGTGGTACAACCGGAGTAGGCAAGTCTCGTATAGCTTCTGAGGTAGCTCATCGCCTGGGTTTAACACGAATCGTAAATACCGATTCGATACGAGAAGTTATGCGTGCTGTACTCTCAAAACACCTGCTACCCGCAATTTATGATTCGTCTTTCAATGCCTGGCAGGCTCTGCGGGTTCCGCTTCCCAAAAATTCTGACCCGGTAATCATAGGTTTTAGGGAACAAGCGGAAGCAGTTATTGTAGGTATACGAGCCATAATAGGTAGAGCTATAAAAGAGGGAACTTCGATGGTGATCGAGGGTGTGCACCTAATACCGGGGGGTTTAGAGCCGAAGCTCTATAAAAATTATGAGGACGCATTTATAATCCACCTAATTATTAGCGTTGAGGAAGAAAGTATACACCTAAGCCATTTTTATATTCGAGGTATTGAAACCGAAGCCACTAGGCCGTTTCAAAGATACCGCAAGAATTTCCAAAATATCCGCAAGATCGGTGAATATATAGAAAGCTTAGCCCGTGAACAAGGAGTTCCCATTATTCCAAGTTACAATTTCGATGTGGCAGTCACAGCGGTTCTTGAAGAAATCATAAGACGAGTAATGGCTCCAGCGGTTAAATCAGATACGGGACATATTGATAAAGAGAAAGCAAAGAGGTGAGAGGATGAAGATTTTTATCGACACTGCCAATATTAAACACATAAAAGAGGTAAATTCTTGGGGCATTCTTAGCGGTTGCACAACTAATCCAACTCTGTGTGCCAGGGAAGGAAAGGAGTTCTATTCAACTATTAAAGAGATTGCCTCGATTGTACAAGGGCCTGTGAGTGCAGAGGCTGTTAGCATGAAAAAAGATGATATTGTAGAAGAAGCAAGGGATTTGGTAAAGATAGCAGAAAATATTGTCGTAAAAGTTCCCGTTACTCCCGATGGACTTGCTGCTACTAAAGTACTTTCCCAAGAGGGCATAAAGGTTAATATGACACTTGTGTTTAGTGCCAACCAAGCAATACTTGCGGCAAAGGCAGGAGCAACCTATGCTAGTCCTTTTATTGGGAGACTTGATGACATTGGTCATGACGGGATGGGAATCCTCTTTGAAATCGTCCAAGTCTTTGAAAACTATGATTTTAATACTCAAATCATAGCAGCCAGCATCAGACATCCTCTTCATGTTACTCAAGCAGCGCAGATGGGTGTCGATATCTGCACGTGTCCCTATGAAGTAATACGCGCTATGGTAAAACACCCTCTAACTGATATAGGGATAGCCAAATTCCTTGAGGATTGGGACAAGATAAGGGGACTGTCAGTAAAACAGAAAATTTGAAATTTGAAATTCGGAATTAGAAATTGGGAATAGATCCTAAAAACTAATTACCAATTGCGAATAGCTAATAACGAGTAACGAACAACTAATAACGAATAGTGAGGTGTTTTTGATTGGACAGATCTGAATTAGAAGGCAAAGTCCTGAGCGAATTGCAGCCTATTGCTACAGAACTTGGGATACACGGTGCATCTAAGATGAAAAAACAAGAATTGATAATGGCTATTTTGAAGGAGCAAGCAGAGGGAGAGGGTTTACTTTTCAAAAGGGGAATACTGGATATTTTACCGGATGGTTATGGTTTCCTGAGGACACATGGTTATTTACCTGGTGATGGTGATATATATGTCTCGCTATCACAAATTAGGCGTTTTGATCTGAGAAGAGGAGATGAAGTAGAGGGTCAGGTAAGACCGCCTAAGGATAGTGAAAAATATAATGCGCTACTGCGAATTGAGGCGGTAAACGGGGAAAATCCTGAATCATCGCGCTCACGGGGATTCTTTGACAACCTAACTCCCGTATACCCTATGAATAGGCTAAGGCTTGAGACTGAGCCTTCAGCAATTACCCAGAGGATTATAGATCTTATTGCACCTATCGGTAAAGGTCAGCGTGGGCTTATTGTATCTCCACCGAAAGCGGGAAAGACTACTATCCTAAAGCAGATTGCCAATAGTATTACAACCAATAATCCTGAAGTTCATCTCATTGTGCTTTTGGTAGATGAGAGACCAGAGGAAGTGACAGATATGGAAAGGTCGGTAAAAGGTGAGGTAGTAAGTTCCACATTTGACCAACCCTCCGAAAATCATATTCAAGTAGCAGAGCTGGTGATGGAAAGAGCCAAGAGGTTGGTAGAGCACAGTAAGGACGTTACTATTCTTCTAGACAGCATCACCAGACTTGCCCGTGCTTACAACCTTACTGTTCCGACCAGCGGGCGTATTCTTTCGGGTGGAGTGGATTCAACTGCTCTATTTCCCCCAAAGCGGTTTTTTGGTGCTGCGCGAAATATCGAGCATGGGGGAAGTCTTACTATTCTTGCTACTGCTCTGGTCGATACAGGAAGCAGGATGGATGAGGTAATTTTTGAAGAGTTCAAAGGTACGGGAAATATGGAAATCCACCTCGACCGACGCCTGGCTGATAAAAGAATCTTTCCTTCTATAGATATTGACCGTTCCGGTACACGTAAAGAAGAACTACTAATGGATCCTGAAGAAGCACAGCTGGTCTGGAGGTTAAGACGTGTACTGCATGCTCTAGATCCTACCGCTGCTATTGAGTTGCTTATCGGCAAGATGCGAGAAACAAAGACTAATTCACAATTCCTCAAAGACGTGGCGAAGTCCCCCGCTGCGGTTGATTAAGAAGATCCTTTGCCGGTAGTTGTAAATCTGCATTTCCTGTGATACCATAAGTTCGCTTTATCCAATTTAGGTATCAGTTTTATTGGTTTTTAGCCAATAACATTTGAGCTAGAGGAATCTCACTAACGTCCTGGAGGTAAGAGGTGAAAAAATGAAGAAAGGGATACATCCAGAATATACGGAGGCCAGAGTTACATGTTCTTGCGGTGAGACATTTGTGACTCGTTCAACTAAGCCGGTATTACGGGTGGAGATATGTTCGAAATGCCATCCTTTCTTCACAGGCAAACAAAAACTTGTTGATTCTGGTGGAAGAGTTCAAAGATTTCAGAAGAGATATGGTATTAAAGTCCAATCCAAAACTTCTCAAAAGGAGTCTCCTAAAGAGAAAACTCCTGAAACCTCATAGCTTATCTCCTCTCTGTCTTTCTATATTGTTTGGAGGATTACGTGCAAGTTGTGCTACTTAAGCATACACCTCAACCAGAGAGGACAGTGGCTTCTGCTGCGAGGCTTTGTTACGCTCCTATTGGAGCAGTTGAGCTTCAAAAGAAATTGACTGAAGTTGAAATCAAAAAACTCTTACGATTAATTCTCAAATCCGGTCATTTAAGCGCAGTCGAACATGCCTCATTCACTTTCGCCATTGAAGGTATCTCGCGAACCTGCACCCATCAGCTTGTAAGACACCGTTTAGCGTCATACAATCAGCAGTCGCAAAGATATGTAAAGTACCAGGAGAAACCTGAATTTATAGTTCCTCGTTCTGTTGGTCGCAAGAAAACCCTTAAAAGGAACTTTGAGGAAATCTCCAATTTGGCCTTTAGGCTTTATCTTGAGATGCTGGAAAAAGGAGTACCGGCTGAAGACGCTCGATACATTTTACCGCAGGCGATTGAAAGCAAGATCATTGTCACCATGAATGCACGTGAACTCCTTCATTTCTTTACCTTGAGATGCTGCAACAGGGCGCAGTGGGAGATTCAAGAATTAGCTCAGACTATGCTCAAGCTAGTAAAGGAGATTGCCCCTGTGCTCTTTGCAGATGCGGGGGCAAATTGTATGAGAGGCCCCTGCCTTGAGGGTGCTTTGAGTTGTGGTAAGCCGCAGCGTAAAAGGAAGCGATAGCATGGCAAAGTCCTATATCGGAGGCCAAGCAGTTCTGGAAGGAGTGATGATGCGTGGTAAGAACTATTGGGTAGTAGCCGTAAGACGGCCGGATCAGGAAATTGTGTTGCAAAGTGACCGTATAAATTCCTTAGCTGAGAGAATTCCGATATTTAAGAAACCGATACTTAGGGGAATATCTACGCTGGTAGAGGCCTTGACGATGGGTATTAAGGCCTTAAATTTTTCTGCAAAGCACGCTCTGGGAGAAGAAGAGGAAGAGATTGGAGGTCGGGAAATTGCCCTTATGATAGTAATGGGGATAGTACTGGCGCTGGTTTTGATAATTGTCCTGCCAGCGTTCTTTGCCCGATTTTTGGATAATGTAGTGAGCAATACAGTGCTCTTTAACGTAATAGAAGGATTCATTCGTATTGGTATTTTTATTGGGTATATAGTTATCATTTCAAGATTAAAAGACATAAGTCGCCTTTTTCAATATCATGGAGCTGAACATAAGGTTATCCACGCCTATGAAACTGAAGGAGCGCTATCTGCAGAAGTTGCTGCCAAATATAGTCCCCTACATGTGAGATGCGGTACGGCTTTTTTATTAGTAGTCATGGTTGTACTAATTCTAATTTTTGCTTTTTTGGGTAGGCCAACGCTTTGGCTTCGCATAGGCTCACGTCTGCTGCTGATTCCTTTGATAGCGGGTGTTTCTTATGAGATAATTAGATTAGCTGGTAAGTTTGAACGCAGTCCATTGGTGCGATTGGCAATGGCACCAGGCTTATGGCTGCAGAAGCTAACGACCAGAGAACCCTCCGAAAGCCAACTTGAAGTAGCTTTAGTCTCTTTACAAAAACTTTTGGAACTGGAGGGAATAAAGAGCAAGGATGAGATAGAGTCGAACATGGCCTAGGAAGTCAAGAGTCATGAGTCAACAGTCAAGAGTTGAGTTGAAGATTGGAGGCCTAAGGCTTAAACCTTGAGCCTAGAGATTTGAACCTTGAGCAGAATGATTAATAGGGGATAAAGAGATAGATATGATTGAAAAACTGGAAGAAATTGAGAAAAGATATGAGGAATTGACCAGGAAATTGGCAGATCCTGAAATTATTTCAGATCGGGCCAAATATAGCATTTATGCTAAGACTCATGCTGAAATGGAACCTTTGATTGATAGGATCCGTAAGTTTAAGAGCATTCTTTCCAATATAAAAGAAGCGGAAGAAATGTTGCAAGATAATCCAGATAGTGAAATGGAGAAATTTTTGCATACTGAGCTCCATAGGCTCAGAGAAGATCGAGATGAGCTGGAACAAGAACTACACTCCCTTCTGATATCTAAAGATCCTAATGACGAAAAGGATGTGCTTATGGAGATACGGGCGGGAGCAGGTGGAGAAGAAGCAAGTCTCTTTGCAGGTGATTTGTACCGTATGTACATAAGATATGCTGAAAATCAAGGATGGATAACTCAAGTAATGAGTGTCAGTCCCTCTGATATTGGAGGATTCAAGGAAATAGTTTTTGAAGTTAGCGGTAGAGGTGCGTACAGCAAACTAAAGTATGAGTCTGGGGTTCACCGTGTGCAGCGCATACCAGTCACCGAAGCTGGAGGAAGAATCCATACCTCTACTGCGACTGTTGCAGTTTTACCTGAAGCTGAAGATGTTGAAGTAGAGATTAATCCTAATGATCTGCGTATAGATATTTACCGCTCGAGTGGTCCGGGAGGCCAGTCTGTAAATACAACGGATTCTGCTGTCCGTATTACTCATTTACCGACCGGGCTTGTCGTTCAATGTCAGGAAGAAAGATCTCAATTACAAAATCGAGAAAGAGCTATGAAGGTCTTGCGAGCCCGACTCTATGAGAGGATGTTGGAGAAGCAGCGTACCGAAGTAGCACAGACAAGGAAGCTTCAAATCGGCTCTGGAGATCGGAGCGAAAGGATTCGGACATATAATTTTCCGCAAGGCAGGGTCACCGATCACCGTATTGGACTTACTCTTCATAAACTGGAAAGTGTGCTGGAAGGGGATCTCGGTGAGCTCATTGAGTCACTAGCAGCAGCGGAGAGGGCTGAAAAGTTAAAAGAAGTGGTGTAAGGATGCTGTTGGGACAAAGAGGAGTTACTATTAAGGAGATTTTGAGCAGATATCCCAGATTTTTAGAAGAAGCTGGTATTCCCAATGCAAGAACGGAAATTGAGATAGTTCTAACGAGTATACTGGAAATCTCTCGGTGGGACTTATATTTGAACTTCGATTTGGCTCCTGGCCCGCAGAAACTGAAAATTCTTGAGGAAGCTTTTCTGAATAGGCTAAACGGTGTTCCGTTACAATATATAACAGGAGAACAGGGATTTCGGAGGCTTCAGCTGATGGTTAGGGAAGGTGTTTTTATTCCCCGGCCAGAAACAGAACTGCTCGTAGAAGAAGTACTCACCTTGAGTAGGGAAATCACCAGACCACTAATTGCTGCTGATGTCGGTACAGGAAGCGGCGCTATTGCTTTAAGTCTTGCTCAGGAATTGGGTAATATCCATATTTTCGCTCTTGATTCCTCTCCGCTGGCGTTAAAGGTTGCCCGTAAGAACGCAGCCCTCAATGGGTTAGAGGGGAAGATCACTTTTAAGCGTGGCAATATGTTAGAAGCACTTCCTTCTGAGCTTTTCTGCACGTTCGATCTAATAGTTTCCAACCCCCCGTATATTCCATCTGATGAGATAGATCTACTACCCACTGAAGTGAGATTCGAGCCTCGAGAAGCACTGGACGGGGGAGAGGATGGTCTAGAATTTTATCATCCTCTAGCTACGCAGGCATTTTCCTTCCTTAAAAGCGGGGGCATATTGTTTGTTGAAATTGGACATTCTTCTGAAAATGTAGTTTCTATTTTTGAAAAGGCTGGTTTCCAAAACATAAGGACGATAAAAGACTTACGTTACTTGGACCGAATAGTGCTAGGGTGCAAGTGAATATAAGCACTTAAAGACAAAGAAATATAAAATTAATAATATATTGATGTTAATGTATAAAGGGATATATAAGCTATAGGTGGCTCATGAAAGTAGTAAAAATCGATTCGGAACACATAGATAATTCAATTATTGCAGAGGCAGCAAAAATACTGAAAGAAGGAGGACTGGTTGCCTTTCCTACTGAGACGGTATACGGACTTGCTGCTTATGCTTTGAAGGAAGAAGCTGTAAACAAGGTTTATAGAGCAAAAAAACGATCTAGAAATAAGCCGCTGGCAGTATGTGTAACGGGTTGGGAGGCAGCCGAACCTTTAATAGAGGGAATAACACCTTTAGCAAAGAAAATGATGCAAAAGTTCTGGCCTGGCCCTCTTACATTAGTCATGAGAGCCAAAAGAATAATTCCAGATATAGTAACAGCAGGAACTGGGACCGTAGCTTTACGATGTCCAAGCAACTCCATAGCCGTAGCTTTGCTAAAGGAAGTAAAAGTTCCCTTAGTTGTGACCAGCGCAAATCTTTCTGGTGCTATAAGTGCTACAACGAGCGAACAGGTAGTCAAAGACTTGGCAGACAGTGTGAGTTTGGTTCTTGATGGTGGTCCCACAGAACTAAAGGTTGAGTCGACAGTCTTAGATTTAACAGCAACTCCACCCGCTCTACTACGTGAAGGTGCTATCTCCAGAAAAGAGCTGAGCCAGTTCTTTGTTGGTGAATAGTAGCGGGAAACCAGGAAAGGTTATGCAATGAAAGTTGTTCTTAGTAGTGACCATGCAGGTTTTCAACTAAAAAAAAAGGTAAAGGAGTTTCTATCTGAAAAAGGTATTGAATTTTCTGATATAGGAACTCATAGCGATGAGTCAGTTGACTACCCATACTACGCACTGAGGGTTGCGGAGGAGGTAGCGGCAGGCAGATTTGAACGGGGAGTAGTCTTATGTGGCAGCGGTGTAGGAGTTTCTATTGCTGCAAATAAAGTACCTGGGATAAGAGCAGCTAATGTAAGTGATGCAGATTCTGCACGCCTGAGCCGCGAACATAATGATGCTAATATACTTGCCTTAGGGGCACGAACGATCGATCCGAAACGGGCTATGGAAATTATAGATATCTGGCTTAAAACTGAGTTTTCAGGAGGTAGACATAAGAGAAGACTTGACCAGGTAAGGGAAATTGAGAGGAAGTACAGTAAAAGCAGTGAATAGAAAGTCAAGAACCACAGGTAGTTGATGTATTGAAAATAGCTAATGTTTAATAACGAATGATTAAAGAATGTCCAATGTCGAATGACAAATTTAGACATTGGTCATTAGTCATTCTTTCGCAATTAGAGCTTCGTTGCGGTCGTTAGGTGAATGTTGTTTTCATTAGTATCTAGAGATAGGGAATAGGAATGAAGGGTGATATCTGGGAGGTAGATCCTGAGATAGCAAGGGCTATAGAACAGGAGTTGGAAAGACAGAAAAATACAATAGAGCTTATAGCTTCCGAAAATCTTGCAAGCGAAGAGATTCTTCAAGCACAAGGCTCAGTTCTGACCAACAAATACGCCGAGGGATATCCAGGCAACAGATATTATGGTGGCTGCGAGTTTGTAGATATAGTAGAAGAGCTTGCACGGAAAAGAGCGAAAGAGCTTTTTGGAGCTGAGCATGCTAATGTTCAACCGCATTCTGGAGCTCAGGCAAATATGGGAGTATATTTTGCTGTTCTCAATGTAGGAGATACTATTTTAGGGTTAGATCTTTCTCACGGAGGTCATCTAACTCATGGAAGTCCGGTAAATTTCTCAGGTAAGCTTTACAATGTTGTTGCCTACGGTGTGAGCAGAGAAAATGAACAGATTGACTATGGGGAAGTACGTCGGCTAGCTATAAAATATAAACCCAGACTTATTGTTACAGGTGCGAGTGCATATCCGCGCATCATAGATTTTAAGGCATTCCGTTCTATTGCCGATGAGGTTGGAGCTTACCTTATGGTAGACATAGCTCATATTGCTGGATTGATTGCTGCAGGTCTCCATCCTAATCCTTTACCCTATGCCGAATTTGTGACTACAACAACTCATAAGACATTAAGGGGACCCAGGGCGGGGATGATACTCTGCCGTAAAGAATTTGCTGATGAAATTGACAAGAGTATATTCCCTGGGATTCAAGGCGGACCTCTTATGCATGTGATAGCGGCAAAAGCGGTGGCTCTCAAAGAGGCTCAACAGGAGAGCTTTAGGGATTATCAAGAGCAGGTTTTAAAAAATGCCAAGGTGCTCGCTGAAGTATTTACGAACAAGGGGTTTCGTATTGTCTCTGGTGGAACTGATACCCATTTGGTTTTGATAGATCTCACTTCGCGCGGAATTACAGGAAAGGATGCAGAAGATGCTCTGGATAAAGTGCGGATTACGGTCAACAAGAATACTATACCGTTTGAAACTAGAAGTCCTCGCATAACCTCTGGTATCCGGCTGGGTACTCCCTCAGTTACTACTAGAGGTATGAAGGAGCAGGAAATGGAGGAAATCGCTGATTTGATAACCATAACTATTGAGAATTTAGGAAACTCTAAAGTCATTGAGGAGGTGAGCGCTCGGGTAGAAGAGCTATGTCACCACTTTCCTATATATGAAGATTGTAGAGGAAAGCCGGAGTTCAAGAAAGAGAATGGCTAATGCACAATGATGAGTGTCCAATTTTCAAAATCAGAAATCAAATATTAAAAGGCACAAATGCCCACCGTCCGATAAATTGCAGATGTTCCTGAATGCAAGTAGTCTAAAAAGATCCAAATATTTTATTTTGAATTCCAATTTATGTTTTTTCCTATTTAATTTTTTATTTTGATATTTGAAATTGGCTTTTAGTTATTTTCTGACCTCAAAGCTTTTTATTAAAGAGGCAAAGCAATATTTATTTTGATACTAAGTGACTCTGACAATTATGGAAAAAGGGGAACACAAAAAAAACGGTTCAAAGTTAAAGCAAAAAATGGGACGTCCCTCCTGGGACGAATACTTTATGAAAATCGCAGCACAAGTGTCTGAGCGATCTACATGTCTGCGCAGGCAGGTAGGAGCTATTTTGGTAAAAGATAAAAGAATTCTGGCTACAGGTTATAATGGGGCTCCTTCAGGATTAAGACACTGTTCTGAAGTAGGCTGCTTGAGGGAAAGCCATGGAGCGGAATCTGGAGAGAAACACGAACTCTGTCGTGGTCTACACGCTGAGCAGAATGCAATAATACAGGCTGCACTTCACGGGATTCAAATTAAAGGCTCTATAATGTATTGTACCCACCAACCGTGTGTTCTTTGCGCTAAAATGATTGTAAACGGGGGAATTGAGAAGTTCAAATATCTGGAGGGTTATCCAGATCCGTTAGCTAAAGAGATACTTGATGAGGCAGAAATACGTTTAGTAAAGATAGAGCATGAATAACAATACCTAGTTAAGATAGCTTATTGTATTAGAGAATCAATTTCATAGCCCGTCGGCTTTTGGGCAAACTTTTGCAGAGATGCCTTATGGATTCATTATCGGTTTATGGCCTAGTCTTTTTTGTAGGACTTTTCTCAGCTTACTCCATTACGCCCATCGTAAAAAGGATAGCAATTCGTATAGGAGCAGTCGACCTGCCCTCTGAAAGAAAGATACATGCTCAGCCGATACCCAGGCTGGGAGGTATCGCCATCTATGTCAGTCTGCTTATCGCCGTAGCTATAGCCCTATTCAAGTTTTTAAAACCAACTCCGGAGATGAAAGGTATTTTACTTGGGGGTTCTATTATGCTTGCTATAGGGATTGCAGATGACATAAAAGAGCTATCGCCCAAAATAAAGTTGATGGGTCAACTTTTTGCCTCGGCAACCCTATTGGTTTTTGGTTTGCAGATTGAATTTATTGGAAATCCTTTTGGCAAAGAACTTATTGTCCTTGGACCACTGGCCATACCTGTGACCCTATTTTGGATGCTCACCTTGATAAATACCATAAACTTTATGGATGGATTGGACGGGTTAGCGGCTGGTGTGTCCTTTATCGCTGCGATAACACTTTTTTTCTGTGCTCTGCAAACAGGAGAAATCACTGTTGCTTTTCTTACTATGGCTATAGCAGGAAGCGCTATGGGATTTCTTACCCACAACTTTAACCCTGCGAGCATATTTATGGGTGATAGCGGGAGCATGTTTTTAGGGTTTATGTTAGGAGCGATTACCTTACAAGGAGTCATGAAGAGCGTAGTAGTTGTATCTTTGCTGGTGCCTTTGATGATCCTGGGAGTTCCAATTTCTGATGCAGCCTTTACTATCGTGCGAAGACTTCGTCACAATAAGTCTCTTATTCAAGCCGACAAGGGGCATATACACCACCAACTTCTTAATCGAGGTTTTACTCACCGTCAAACCGTAGTAATCATCTACATTTGGTGTATTTTGCTCAGTGCTGCTGCTGCACTATCTTTTGCTACAACCAGACAAAAAGCGCTGCTTAAGGTACTGATCATATTAAGTTTAAGCGTTCTCAGCTTCTTTCTGGCTAGACGATTGGGAATACTTGATGAATGGTACAAGAGAATAAAAAGAAATAGAAGAAGACAGGACGGCAAGTAGAGAGCGGACTAAGATCTTCTGTAGCTCGCTAAATTTTCTGAAATCTATTATAATTATGGCACTTGGAGGTATAAGCTACGACACATCCCAGACCTAAAAAATCAGAGCTGTATAAGGATTTGGAAGCTAGTATGACTGGGATAGAGTTAGTGGTAGCAATTTTGATTGGAACTGGTTTGGGATACCTGGGTGACAGATACCTCAACACCTTTCCTTATCTAATGGTAATAGGCTTTGTTCTGGGAGCCATTACGGGATTTAGGAATGCCTTTCGGCTTATCTCCAGGTCTGAAAAACAAGATCAGAATAAACGCAGAACTCATAATAGTGGGAAATGAAGGGGTTTTTAGTTAGAAGTTTGGTTGTTCTTCCCATACCAATTTTTTTGGACCGTATATACGATAATAAAGGATTAGCTATCGGGGCAGTTCTGGCTCTGGCAAGCTTTTATCTTTCTCGTGGGTCATTTTCCCTTATTATCAAGACTCCCTTTTTACATCTCCCCTATCTAGTAGTACTAAGTTTCTTGTTTCGTCTAACAATAATAGCCGTAATTTTTTACTTGATAGCCCGTTTTAGTAACTTTGAGCTGGTTGCTGTTCTTGAAAGTTTTGTAATATTATATACTCTGTTGCTGTTCTTAGAGATGAGAATTAGCCGTACTTTTGGGTCAGGATAGTAATTGGTAGGAAGGAGCTTATTGTATGGAGCACTTGTTGGAGGAGTTAGAGGCACATACTTACTTCCAGTGGAGCTTTATGGGCATTGATCTGTCAATCACCAAAGCAGTAGTTGTCCTCTGGATATCATTGCTAATCGTTTTTTTGTTAGTGTGGCTGGCCGGAAGACGTGTAAGTCTCGTACCTTCACGGTTTCAGAATATGATAGAGGCTGTTTTTGAATTCATCCGGGAGGGAATGGTTACTGACATTATGGGTAAGGAAGGTCTGCCGTATTTTCCGCTCATCGCTACCCTTTTTCTCTACATCCTTGTAACTAACCTTTTAGGATTGATTCCCGGTTCTTTCGCAGCAACTAGCTTGATGGGAACTACTGCGTCCTGGGCGGTTATTGTCTTTGTGGCAAACCACCTTATAGGTATACGAAAACACGGTGTCCTAGGTTATTTAAGAAGCTTTGCACCGTCAGGTGTTCCTATTCCGATGTTGATCATAATGTTGCCTATCGAGATGATAAGCCATCTTGCACGGCCCTTTTCTCTGGCAGTCCGTCTTTTTGCCAATATGGTTGCGGGACATCTTGTACTTTTAGTCTTCACATTTTTAGCTATGAGCGGTGCCTGGTATCTTAAATGGCTTCCTTTTGCCGGGGTTGTGGTATTTAATCTTTTCGAGATATTTGTTGCCTTTATTCAAGCTTACATATTCGCCATTTTAGCGGCTATATATATAGGTGGAGCTATTCATGTGGAGCATTAGGAAGGAGGTATAAAGATGCAGGAAGGTTTGACTTTGTTGGGGGCTGCTCTTGCCATTGGCTTAGGTGCTCTAGGGCCAGGAATTGGTATAGGTTTTCTTGTAGGAAAAGCCGTAGAGGGTATGGCTCGACAACCTGAAGCCGCTGGTATTATAAGAACGGCTATGTTTATCGGTATCGCTTTTGCCGAAGCTATTGCTCTTTATGCTTTGGTGATTGCTTTTATTCTAGTTGGTCGAGGATAAAAGTTAGATGAAAGTAAAGGGGTGAATAATTGACAATACTTCCGCAAGTTAATCAACTAATTTATTCAACTATAGCATTTTTTATACTGCTCTTTATCTTGAGCAAATTTGCCTTTCCTCCAATTCTGGGGATTCTTGACAAGAGAGCTGATACTATTCGGGAATCTCTGGAAAAAGCCGAGGAGACAAGGCAGGAGGCTGAGAGGTTGTTGAAAGAGTATAAGATGCAGCTTTCAAAAGCTCGAGAAGAAGCACAGCAGATTATTGAGCAGAGCCGGAATCTAGGCGAAAACATGAAAAAAGAGATTGTGGAGAAAGCTAATAGAGAAGCAAGGACTATGGTCGAACGTGCTCAAACAGAGATTTCTCTTGAAAAAGAGAAAGCACTTGAAGAACTACGGAAACGTGTAGCAGATTTGAGTATTGAAGTTGCAGCTCAAATAACCAAAAAAGCCTTAGACAGAAAGGATCATATCAAATTGATAGAAGAATATGTTTCGGCAGTAGGAGATTTTCATGAAAGTTGATCCAGTGGCCGAAGCTTATGCTCTTGCTCTTTATCAGGTAGCGTGGGCTGAGGGGCAGCTTGATAAGGTTGAGGATGAACTTTTTCAAATCCGAAAACTGGTCGAGAAACAGCACGAACTGCGAAACTTTTTGAAAGACATTAATATCTCCATTGAGGCAAAGAAGAAAGCTCTACGCGAAATTCTTGGCAAGGACATCAACCAGTTAGTATTGAAACATCTGGAGTTTATTTTGGAGCAGGAGAGAGCGGGTTTGATTCCCCAAATTGCACAGGCGTTTTCGGATATTCTTTTAACTGAGAGAAACCAAATAATGGCGGAGGTCACGACGGCAATTTCTCTGACTCCCGAGCTTATGGAAAGTTTGAGGAAAAGACTGTCTGAGGTATCTGGACGGGATGTAGTAATAAAGAATATGGTAGATGAGTCAATTTTAGGAGGAGTTATTGTCCGTTTGGGGGATAAGATTATCAACGGAAGTATCCGCCATAGCCTGGATGAGTTGCATGATAATTTGGTCTCGTTTGAACTTAAGGAGTGAGTAATTTCAAATGCCTATTACTTTTAAACCAGAAGAAATCTCTGCCATTTTGCAGAAGCAGATAAGGGAGTATAAGAAAGAGATTAAACCGGTTGAAGTGGGAACTGTACTGGAAGCCGGAGATGGGATTGCCCGAATAACTGGTCTCCCTAATGCAATGTCTGGGGAGATGCTGGCATTTCCGGAGGAGAATTATGGAATGGTGCTAAATCTGGAGGAGGATGAGATTGGAGCAGTTCTTCTCGGTGACCCTAATGCAATAAATGAAGGTGATACGGTAAGGTGTACTGGTAAGATTATCTCCGTCCCTACGGGAGAAGCAGTAATCGGAAGAGTGGTTAATGCACTAGGAATTCCTCTGGATGGTAAAGGTCCAATAAAGGCTCAAAACTATCGTCCTGTTGAACGCAGGGCAGTGGGAGTCGTAGACAGGCAGCCAGTAAAAGAGCCTCTGCAAACAGGATTGAAGGCCATTGATTCTATGATCCCTATTGGGCGAGGTCAGCGGGAACTCATAATCGGAGACCGTCAGACAGGAAAGACAGCAATTGCTGTTGATACTATTATCAATCAAAAGAATACTGATGTTATTTGTATCTATGTGGCTATCGGACAGAAAGCGTCTACAATAGCGCAAGTTGTGGAGAAGCTTCAAGAAAACGATTCTATGGATTACACTATTGTAGTCAATGCACCGGCAAGCGACCCGGCCCCCTTGCAGTATCTGGCTCCATATGCTGGATGTGCCATAGCTGAAGAATTTACTTTCAGTAGAAAGCATGTATTAGTGATCTACGATGATCTCTCTAAGCACGCAGTCGCCTACCGTCAATTGTCTTTACTTCTGAGGCGACCGCCGGGACGAGAAGCATATCCGGGAGATGTGTTTTATCTGCATTCCAGGTTACTTGAACGTGCAGTAAAGCTAAGTGATAAATTGGGTGAAGGTTCTCTTACTGCATTACCAATTATTGAAACCCAAGCCGGAGATGTATCTGCTTATATTCCTACTAATGTTATCTCGATAACAGACGGACAAATCTTCCTAGAAACAGGACTTTTCTATGCAGGAGTTCGCCCAGCCATCAATGTAGGTATATCCGTTTCACGGGTGGGAGGATCCGCACAAATAAAGGGGATGAAACAGGTTGCAGGACGCTTGCGCCTTGATTTGGCTCAATATCGAGAATTGGAGGCCTTTGCCCAATTTGGATCAGAATTAGACAGGGCTACTCAAGCTCAACTAGCACGGGGCGCCCGAATAGTAGAAGTTTTGAAACAGCCCCAATATGAACCTATGTCAGTTGATGAACAGATTCAGATAATCTATACAGTTGTCAATGGTTATCTGGACGATGTTAATCTTGAGCAGATAAAAGACTTTGAGCAGGAGTTTCTCCAATATTTAAGAGTCAGATATCCTCAGATAGGACAAGCCATTATCAGTGACGGGGAGATATCAGAAAAGACTGAAGAAGTACTGAAAAGTGCGATTGAGGAGTTTAAGAAGACCTTTATTGCAGGTAGAGAGTAAAAAGAATGGCCAAGACTCGAGAGATAAGACGCCGGATCAAAAGCATAGAAAGCACCAAACAAATAACCAGGGCTATGGAAATGGTGGCAGCTTCGAAAATCAAACGCGCCGAAGAGAGGATAAATGCAGCGAGGCCGTATGCAGCAAAGATGATTGAGATGATGCAAGGGCTTGCTCAACGAGCTGGTGTTATCCAGCATCCCCTATTGGAGATAAGGGAACCTGAAAGAAGGGTAGCAATTCTTGCTTTTACATCAGATAGAGGATTATGCGGAGCTTTTAATACTAACGTGATCCGTAAAGCTGAGAAGTTATACGAAAAAGAAAGGGATGCGGGAAAGGAAGTAGCGCTTCTTACCATAGGAAGGAAGGCCCAGAGCTACTTCCGCTTTATGAATTATGAGATAACAAAAAGCTATACAGGGATTTCTGATACTCCTACCTTTAATCATGCCAGAGAGATTGCACGTCAATTAATAGACATGTATGTAGGGTATGAAGTAGACAAGGTAGCGCTCATATTCAATCGCTTCAAATCAATGGTAGAGCAGAGGCCTATTGAGCATATTGTCCTTCCTTTGAAGCCAGAACTGTCCGAAGAAAAAGCCACTGAGATTTGGGCTGAATATATATTTGAACCATCTGCTCAAGGTGTGCTGAGTTTAATTTTGCCCACCTATGTAGAAGCGGTAGTCTACCGGGCATTATTAGAATCAGCAGCAAGCGAGCACGCAGCAAGAAGGACAGCAATGAAAGCGGCTACTGAGAATGCAGAAGAAATGATTGGGTACTTAGTTCGTTCGTATAACAAGGCAAGGCAGGCGCAGATAACTCAAGAGATTGCTGAAATAGTAGGAGGGGCAGAAGCGTTAGAATAAAAATCGAGCATAGAGCAGCGAGCACAGAGCATAGAGACAAAATAGTTTTCTATTCTCTAAGCTCCACGCTCAGAGCTAAATAGGGGTGAAAGTATGAATATTGGGAAGATTGTGAGAGTCATAGGTCCGGTAATTGATGTGGAGTTTTCTCCGGATAAAATTCCAGATATCTATACAGCTCTTAAGGTTGACCAAGAATCTGCTGCTGGCAAGATAAATTTAGTAGCAGAAGTCCAACAGCACATAGGAGAGAATAGGGTAAAAGCTGTAGCTATGTCATCTACTGACGGTCTAGTAAGAGGTATGGAAGTCATTGATACTGGAGCGCCCATTTCTGTTCCGGTAGGCAAAGAGACTCTTGGTAGAATTTTCAATGTACTGGGTGAACCTATAGACTACGGGGAACCTGTAAAGTCTGAGAAGAGATATCATATCCATAGAGAACCACCTGCCCTTACCAATCTTGAGCCAAAAACAGAAATTTTTGAGACAGGAATAAAAGTAATCGATTTGCTTGCTCCGTATGTCAAGGGAGGAAAGACCGGCCTTTTTGGTGGAGCTGGTGTAGGAAAGACCGTTATCATTATGGAGTTAATCCATAATATTGCCATAGAACACGGAGGGTTTTCCGTCTTTGGTGGAGTTGGAGAAAGAACACGCGAAGGAAATGACCTCTGGCTGGAGATGAAAGAGTCAGGAGTATTGGATAAAACTGTGCTTGTTTTTGGGCAGATGAATGAGCCACCTGGAGCTAGATTGAGGGTGGGTTTGGTCGCACTTACTATGGCTGAATATTTTCGGGAAGAGGAAGGACAAAACGTTCTACTTTTTATAGACAATATTTTCCGTTTTGTGCAAGCAGGTTCTGAGGTCTCGGCACTCCTAGGGAGAATGCCTTCTGCAGTTGGTTATCAACCTACTCTTGGAACTGAGATGGGAGAGCTTCAAGAGAGAATTACCTCAACCCGCAAAGGATCTATTACTTCAGTTCAAGCTATATATGTACCTGCTGATGATTTAACAGACCCTGCTCCTGCAACGACGTTTGCCCACCTGGATGCTACAACAGTACTGTCTCGACAGATAGCAGAACTGGGACTCTATCCAGCGGTTGACCCTTTGGATTCTACTTCCCGCATTCTTGATCCCAGGATCATTGGTGAAGAGCACTATAAGGTAGCCAGACGTGTTCAAGAAATCCTACAGCGTTATAAAGACCTTCAGGATATTATCGCTATTCTGGGCATGGACGAGCTTTCTGAAGAAGATAAGCTCACAGTTCAAAGAGCAAGGAAGATTCAACGCTTTCTATCCCAACCCATGTTTGTTGCAGAGACTTTTACTGGAACACCCGGAACATATGTTAAGCTGGAGGATACTATCAAAGGTTTTAAGGAGATTGTTAAAGGTCAATATGATGAACTTCCCGAACAGGCTTTTTATATGGTTGGTACCATCGAACAAGCAGTAGAGAAGGGCGCTAAACTAAAGGCACCGGCGGAGAAAGCAGCATCATGATGTTGTGGGATAAAAGTTAATAATCATAATTTGAGGAAGAAATTGATGCTGTCGATTG
>JABAOH010002142.1_pt1 | contig 68126 bp, 64 predicted proteins | sample 7062181 | NCBI WGS metagenome assembly JABAOH01 (sample SAMN14538630, study PRJNA623070) | marine sediment metagenome | biome: marine biome [ENVO:00000428]; feature: marine pelagic biome [ENVO:01000023]; material: deep marine sediment [ENVO:00002113]; isolation source: pool of 5 deep marine... | reverse complement strand
GATAGGGTCTTTGGTGATGTTAATTCCAAATGACAGGCATTTTTCATAAATTCCTGGGAACCGGGATCGAATGAACTCAGGGTCTTTAGAGGATATGTCGAGAAAGACATACGTATTTCCGCTTTTCTTCAGCTCCTGATCAATAGCTCGAGCAACTATGTCTCGAGGGGCTAACTCTTTCATTGGGTGGTAGTCCGCCATAAATTGCCTTCCACGTTTGTCTCTAAGAACAGCTCCTTCGCCTCTGAGGGCTTCTGAAATGAGAAAGGATGTTTCGTATGGACGGGAAAGGTATGTCGGATGGAATTGGGTGAACTCCATGTTCATGATAGTAGCTCCAGCTCGATAAGCCATGGCGATTCCATCTCCTGTGGCGATGTCTGAGTTGCTTGTGTGCAAATAGACTCTCCCAATTCCGCCCGTTGCAAGCACCGTTATCTTTGCCACAAAATTTCGAATAACAGAGTTTTCCGTATCTAGAACGTAACAACCTATGCACTGATTATTTTTTACGACCAGATTGATTGCAATTTGATTTTCAAAAAGTTTGATGGACGGATGTTTGGCGACGGCATTCAATAGAGCGTGTTCAATCTCTTGACCTGTAAGGTCCTTTGCGTGAACGATTCGTCGCTTTGAGTGTCCACCCTCCCTTCCCAGATCGAGTTCATCTGTCGCTGTTCGAGAGAAATTAACTCCAAGCTTCATAAGTTCTTGGATGTGTTCAGGGCCTTCTCGTACAATCTTTTCAACTACGGCCTTTCTACTCAAACCATCGCCGCAGGTTAAAGTGTCTTTGACATGGTTCTCAAAAGAATCTACTGGGGACATAACCGCCGCAATTCCGCCTTGTGCATAATTTGTGTTAGATTCGGCTTTCTCTTTCTTAGTGACAAGTACTACTTGGGCGTAGTCAGCTATCTTCAATGCAAAGGATAGACCTGCGATTCCAGTTCCAATCACAAGAACATCTGAAACAACATTTGTCGCGTCCATATGATTCCCAAACAGTGACTGTTTTTGATATATTTAATTCGTTTGATTCTGACACATTTATGTTCAATAATTTTTGTCCAAAAAAAAGAAGAGGCTGCAAGAGGTAACTTATGCTGTAAAAAGGTTCGAAACTCATTCCACAGACTTTAAACTTCTACACTCTTCGTGCCTACCCCCTAACATAGATAATGCAACAGAAAGAGAGGATTGCACGCACGTACACATTTAACAAGAAAGTCGCGTTACTCGTTTAGTGGTTGACAGTTTGGGCAAATGAAGCTACTGGTTGAACCCGTCTTGATTTTCTGTATAACTGTTTGGCACGTTGGGCAAGGCTTGCCGGGCTTGTAGGCGATTTTGAATTGTTTTGCGCAATAGCCACCATTGTGTCCGTAAAAATCTTTCTCATAGGTTAAGCCGCCTAGTTCAATGCTTTCGTTTAACACTGATTTGATAGATTTGTGAAGGAAATTGATTTCCATGTTGGTGAGTGATGGTATTTTTCTTTTGGGGTGTAGTTTTGCGTTGAAAAGTATGTCTTGCATGTATACGTTGCCGATACCTGCTATGTTCTTCTGGTCAAGCAGAAAACTTTTGATGTTGCCCCGTTTTTTGCTAAGTAATCGCTTGAAATAATCCAACGTGAATCTATCGTCAAGCGGTGTTATACCTAGTTTAGCGGTTAACTTGTGTTCGCCAAGCTTTTTTTCTGGCATGAGGTGCAGATAGCAGAACCACCAGACGCGGATAGTGAAGCCCGTTCCGTCGTCTAAAGTGAATTTTATTTGATATTTTTCAGGCAGTTTGTCGTCTGGTTTGAAGTGTATGACGTTAGCGCCCATACCTGGATTAAATAGAAGTAGGTGTGAGTCAAGTTTGATGAAAAGCCACTTACCTCTGCTCTCAACCGACTTGATGGTTTTTCCAACAACCGTTTTCTGGAACTGTCCAAAGGGCATATTCAAACATTTAGAGTTAGCTACTTCAAGTTCAGAAACGCGTTTTCCTACAATCTCTTTTCTCATCTGACGGCAAAGAATAGTTAACTCAGGAAGTTCCATGCCAGCACTCCCCTTGCATGTAGCAGGCTATTGACAGCGTTACTATTTAAATGGCGCGCGCAATAAACGAAAAGGCTAGTTACGGCAGTCCCGCAACCGCTGCTTCAAATATTTTTTTCACGATTTGTAGAACAAATCCTAGTTGTTCAGTGTACAATCCTATGGTGAGAAAGGTTAGGCTTGAGAGTAGCAGGAGGGAACCAATAACTCTACGTTCCGACGGATCCATAGCCGATTTCTCCGTTGAGTCAGAAACTATTCGTCTTAAACTATTTAAAATACACGATTTTGTAAGGTTAGGAAAGTTTTATTCAGAAATTAGTTCGGAAAAAGAATAAAATGTTAAAAGTAAAATTAAGTACATAATTAACTTCAATATCGATATAGTTCTTTTAAGTGCGCGTGTGCGGAGGGATAAGCTTTGAGCAAACGCGGTTTCGAAAAGCTTCTGCTGGAAGCAGTAGATGAGGGGTTGTCTTCGCTGGGGGATTCTGCGAAGCATGCGATTTATTTTCACTTGGAAAATACTTTTAATATTAACAGAGGAGACATTCCTTATAAAATTGAAGAGTTCGCTGATGCACTTGAAAAAATCTTTGGACTCGGAGCTAAACCTATTGAGATTCTGATAATTCAACGGCTTTATGAAAAAGTTGGGGGAGTTGTTGAATATCCTGAACATAAGGACTTAGTGTTCGCTAAATACGTAGCTGCGGCTCAGCAAAGTTTTTTGAAGAAGGAAAAATAGGAGAGCGCACTTACATCAAGTGATTAAGTGATGGCAGAGAAAGCGCGTGAATCTTTTGCTGGAATGTATATTCTAAATTCAGAAACATCAAATATCGGAAGAAATTATGGCTAAATGAAGGATATTGCAATGCCTAAATCATCCATTATAGACTCTCTAAGACAGAAGTGGAAACGTTCCATTCCATCTGATGTTTTGAAGGTTGCTCCTGTTCTTGACCTTGGGGAAAGAGAGCAAGTTATTTTAACGTACTAATCAGTAGCGAACAAAATTAGAGTCTTTTCAGCATTTATCCGCGAGGGTCTTGAAAATGGCGACGCAGTCTGGTATGCCTACCCAGACGAGGAAAGCGAAATCGTTAGGACTAAGCTTAAAGAACACGGAATTGACGTGGAAAAAGATGGCGCTTTAACTCTAGTGGGCATAAAGAAATACTTGATGCCGAATGACAAATTGGACTATGATAGGACAGTTATTCAGGGTTTAAAGTGGTGGGCTGAGGCAATGGGAAAAGGATACAAACACATAAGAGACATCGAAGATGTCGGCGACTTCTCTTTTATCAATGGACAATGGCAAAAATTCGTCACAGATTATTGGTTGGACCCCAGATGGAACGACCCGAGTTCGGAATGGATAACGTCTGAAGAAGCGGTGGGGGTAGTGTATATTCCTTTCGTTATGGGAATCACCGCCATCAATACAGGACACATGACAGAGAAAGAAGTTAATGAACTCTTGAAAGCCTTCGGCAAAGGGTCTATGGTGGCAGCGAGACACATCGACCTCCTTGAGAATATAACCATGTTCTCGAAGTCAATAAACTTGAATCATAAACGGTTGGTTGGTCGCAGGATTCTGCTGGAATTTTATCCGGTTTCGGACTACGAGAAAGTTGTTGACCGCTTAGCGAAAGAGAGCATGGCTAACGTTGAACCTTTCTTCGTTTTTACCTCCAGTACAAGCCCTATCCACACATATCTAGCTAATCAGCCAACAATCAAATTTTTCCTAACGTCAATTTCAACGTCCACTCCAAAATCAACCTCTGAAAACGAAGTGCTCTTACCCGCCAAAAACACGCCTCTAATCCTAGACACTCTTAACAAGGTACTGGAAACCTATCACGATGCAAATGTCTGTTTTGTCTTCGACATCCTCTCAGAACTACTAACCTCAATTGGGCAAGAGAAAACTTTCACCTTTCTGCGTCACGCGTTGGACCTGCTGTCTTCAGAAAAAATAACCAGCCTCTTTCTGCTCAACACCGGCGCCTATGAACTCGAAGTGGTTTCTCGAGTGAGAACACTGTTCCCTAATTTACTAACCTACAAGAAAGATGAAATGAAAGTCGTAAAAACTTCCTAGGTTTCAAGAGAAGTGCGCTAGTAAAGGACGAACATTGCGAGTTTGTGTTCAACTAGTTCTTACTTTATCCTGAACGAGTTACTCCGAAAACGGATTCATTTTTCAAATCGAAAAATAGCGCCTTCTCCCCTCCATAGGAAAGCCAGATTCTTTTGTCCGCCGTGATTTCTCCAATAGTTTCAGCTACCAACTTATGTTTTCTCAATAGCTGCAAGCATTCTGCCGGCTGTTTTGTTGAAATGATAAAGCCCATACCTGGATAAGTAGTTAACCAATCCTTTATTTCAACGCTTAGAGGTTTTGGTATACTTTCAACATTCACTTTTGCACCAACTTGACTGGACTCACAGAGCATTGCGATTGCCCCAGTGATTCCGGATCCACTGACGTCTCTGGCAGCGTTTGCTAACCTTCTTTCAGCCAGTTCAATCATAGAACCTAAGCGATCTAAAACCTCTCGACTGAGCTTCATAGTTGTTGAGTCGAAAGTTTTCAACCAGCCTTTAGAACCAAATTTTCCATCCAAGTCAACAGCCATAACGAGGGAGTCATTTACTTTTGCGGTGGTGCTAGGGAGAACGCTTTTTGCCATGCCTATAACCATAGCATCCACAGCACTGTAGGAGGTGTCTGGATGTGTGTGTCCCTTCAACAGTTTCAATTTGTATTTCTTTAAGCCATTCTGTATTCCTTCTGCCACCTTCCGTCGCACTTCAGCTGAATTTGAAGAGATTATGTTGACAAAGCCTACTGGTTGGGCTCCTTTCGCCACTACGTCGTTTACGTTTGCGAGAACCGAATAATAACCCGCTAACAATGGGTTGCTTTCAACAAGGTTTTCCACTATTCCGTCGCAGGAAGCAACCACCTTGATACCGTCAGTACCTACCTCAAAAAATCCAGCATCGTCATAACTTGTTTCGTTCAGTATGTCTAGAATTTCTCCAAGTGCGGACTTACGTGTTAACCCTCTAAATCTTCTAAGCCCTGCAATTAAATCTGCGAGTTGATTTTTCTTCATCCGTTCATACACCGCAAAAGATCAATGGATTAGGGCTTCCCTAACAGCGGAGCAGGCTCCGCAACGTACACACCCCGCTTTGTTTTTGTCTGGGTTCACGCCGTAAGTTTTCAAAGTTTCAGCTACCCGTTTATATAGCGAAATCATTCTTTTTGAGCTTGGAGGTCGTTTGTGTTCAAATTCTGTGCCAACTATTGGTCTAAGCGAGACTACATAAGGCACAACGCCAATCCTTGCCAGCTCTTCAGCCCCCTTCAAGATGCTTTCATCACTTTCTCCCAATCCCGCTATTAGAAACGAGCTTACTTGCTCTTCTCCAAACAGCTCAACCGACCGTTTCCATGTCTCAAAATATTTTTCCAATGTTGTTTCCGCCTTTCCGGGACACACTTCTTTAAGAATCCTTCGATCAAACGTTTCTATGTGGATGCCGATAGTGTCCGCGCCAGCATCAGCTAACATCTCCAAGTATTTGTTCTTTTCAGGGGGTTCCACTTGGACATGAATTGGTATTTTTTTGTGAGACTTCACCTCTCTAGCAACCTCAGCTAATAATGTAGCACCGCGGTCGGGTGTCGCTGTTGTACCTGTTGTAAGGGTGATGGTGTTGCAAACGCCCTCTTCAGTTGCGGCTTCAACAACTTCGCGAAACTGCTTCGGCATTTTCACGGGAATAGTTGTTCCTGATCGGAGGGATAGTTCTATTCCGCAAAATTTGCATTTCTTACCAAATTTCCAGTAGACGCATTCCTGATTCACAGTTGTTGCTAGACAGTTTGTTCCGTGGAGGAGAGCGATTTTCCACATTGGGATGCCGTCTGAGGTTGTTAGGGAATAGAAGTTTGGGTTAGGCACGACTTCAATGGGCACTTCCTCGAGGATTTCATCATCTTTTCTCATCAGAAAGTATTCTCCGTCTCTTTCGGTTAGTTCCCACGGAGATTTTTCAGTGAAGGCTCCCCAAAAAGCGGTGTTTACACAGAATCCGCCTGGCAGCACTATGTATCTTCCACCAGCTGGACCTGCTCCTGCTTTCCTTCCTTTATCAATCTTTGTGCCTAACTTACCTCCTTCACAGAGAAGTTCAACTTTAAGCTTTAACATGTTAACTTTCATTTGTTTGTTCCTCCCATTGTATTTTCATCTTCAATTTTCTTTTCGTACAAGTTGACGAGCATTCCCGGTATCTGTTCATACTCCTTTACTTTTTTGAACCCGAATTTTTCCATAAGTTTCATGCTGGCAACTTGGTTTGGCAGAATGTTAACGCAAATCTTTCTGTGCCCGGTTTCTTTGGCGAACTGTATGAAGTGGGTGTACATGGCTTTTGCTAATCCGCGTCCCCTGTAGGCTGGATGAACCGACTGATGCTCTCCGAGATACGCGTTCTTGGTTATACGCGCCTTGTAGAAGCCAACTATTTTTCTGTTCAGTCTAATTCCGAAATAGTGGAAGCCAGTGTTCATTTGGATAATTATCTGGTTTCGCCCAATCGCTCTTGCTTTTCTCCACTTTTCAGGGTATTCGGTTGCGTTGAACCACACTTCCTTTAGCAGTTCTTCAACTTCAATTGCGTCTTTTTCAGATAGTCTTTCCACTTTGAACCTGTCTTTTCCAGCTCTCTTCCTTCCCACTTCTCCTTCCACTCTTTTTGGTCTCCAAGAAGGATATACGTTCATTCAGCGTAACCACTGCAAAATTTTTAACCTTTTTGACACAAAATGGTTCTAAAGTGGTTAGATTTGAGTTACAAAAAATCTCGTAAAACCGTGGCGTTCACTGTTCGCCTTCCAATACGATGTGTCGAAATAATTGATGAACTTATTGAGGGTGGGGTTTATTCAAGTCGAGGAGAATGCATCCGGGACATTGTTAGGTCGGCGCTGAGAGAGGGTTTCCACAAGAAGATGTTGCCAGAAAAGTCAGCGACCTCGCCTTAACTGCATAAGCTTGTTAACGTAACTAACGAAAACTAGAGGTCACCTTCTTTTTTCTACGGACTAGACGAAATGCATCAAAGCTTACCTATGGGGCAAACATCGATACAGGTTGTACATTCTATGTAACTGTTTGACGTTGGTCTTTGAATAAGCTTCTTCTCTAACTTCCTTACGTCTTCAGGAACATCTGACGAATGGGGGCTTTCAGCGGAATAGGTCATACAACGGTTGATTTTCAGCCTATACGGTTTCAATGCTTTAGTGGGGCAGGCTACGAGGCATTTTTCACAATTTCCGCAAAGATCCTCTTCGTATGGTTCATCTATATCGAGTTCTGCCGTTGTCAGCACTGAAATCAGCCTTACTCTGGGTCCTAAGCTGGGAGTAATTAGAAGAGTATTTTTTCCTTGGCAACCAAGACCGCATTGAACTGCAGCTGTTTTGAGGGGAATACCAAACGAAGGCAAAGATTCAAACTCTCTTTTTCTGAGATAGTCAGCAACTCTCCATGCTTTGTTTTCCATGATCTCGTAATACAGTTGGTAACTTTCAATTTGCTCGTCTGGGGAGTGCATCCCATAACCCTTCCAACTCGGCGAGACCACTGACAGATTGAAAGACTTGTCCCACGCATTAAAACCCATCAAGATTACGGATTTAACAGTTGGAAACAGCTCTTCGGGTGGACGTAGGCGGCTGATTTTGCTTACCCATCCATAAGGTAGGTCGCGAAGTATGTTAGGATTCGAAATGCCAACAGATACAAAACCAACATCAATCGCTTTTTGCTTTACGTCCTGCGTTAAAGTCATTGACAAATCCGCCATTAAGCAATATTTATGACCATAAGTCAGATTAGCGTGCATAAAAACTTTCATCGTCATATGACGGCGAAATCTACTGAATTCTGCTAGGCGCGCGCGGAAATCATTTGGAGAACATCTAGAAAATACGTTTTGTGTTCTGTTATCTTGAACCCTGATTCTCTTATTTCTCTCCACAGGTTTCCTTTGAAAATCAGGTTGTAGGCGGTTTCTTCTTCAACAGCCGTTAAGGCTGTTTTGTATATAAAGCGTACAAACGGGTTTTTAGGTAAGTTTCCGTCATTAATATTCAATCTTCCGTTCTTTTTCAGTACTATATGCATTTCTCTTAAGGCATTTCGTCTACCAGCTTTCGTCATTTCGTGTAGACCAAAGGAGCAGAGGATTTTGTTAAACGTGTTTTCTTTGAATGGGAGAAGCTCAGCTGTAGCTAAGACAAACTCAACGTTAGAGTGGTTTCCTTTTTGTTTGGCAACTTCAATCATGGTAGGTGATAAATCAACTCCTACAACCATTCCTTGCAATCCTACTTTTTCAGCAACCATAATAGAAAGTGTTCCTGTCCCGCAACAAACATCCAACACCCGTTCTCCCTTTCTCGGACTTATGAAATCAACAAATCTTTTTCTGAACTTCTTTTCTCCTCCAACTGGAAGACAAAGAAGTTTTATCCCCATGTCGTAGAAACCCGCTATATTGTTGCATTCTTCTCTGTAATATCCAGAAGTTTTCTTATCAACCGTCGCTTCCTTTTTCAAAGTTCTCACTAACTTATGATGATGTATGTGTTCAGAAAATTAAGGGTTTAAGCCAAATGACGGAGTAACCTGGATGAAAGAGACCTTCTAAACTTTTTCTTCACGCTTTCTATAGACTCACCTACCTCACCTGCTATCTCTATTTGTTCTAGATTGCATGTCCCAAGTCCTTTTTTCTCTGCTAAGCGTAGATGTTTCACCTTCTTCGGATTAATGCCCATAACCGCTGCTCCAACAGCGTCCACAGCAACAGGGTCTGTTCCAGCTATGACTAGGTTCATCTCAACAGGGTTTACGCTGGTTTCATGTCCTTCACCAGCGACTATTCCATCCACAACCGCTATGCTTGGTTTCACGACAGAAGCTAAGTCGACAATGTTTTTGTTGAGGCGCGTGTGCATTGAACCTTTCGGGCTTGCTACACCCATCATGTTCTTTATGCTCAGTGTGACGTCTGTTATTCTGTGAGGCTTAAGTTTTGGGACACTGATTATGGTGCTTTCCAGAGCGGTCTTAGCTACCTTCACTCTCTTAAAAATCAGTGAATGCAGTGAGTCAACTTTCACAAACTCGTCTTCGTTAAGGTCAACTAATTCTACGTTCCACCTCTTTGCTACCTCGTCAACGCCCGCAACCTCAAAGGCTTTAAAGGTGTCTGCAAACCCGCTTCCCTCACCGATAACAATCTTTTTTACGCCTCGGTTCTTAAGAAACTTGATCACGCCCTCGATGACTCTGCTGTCAGTTGTGATTCCTGTGGAGGGGTGGCTCGCGTCGATATAGTTAGGTTTTACCAAGATTGGTTTTTCTTCGGAGAGTACTTCGTCTACGTCTATCATCCGTAGAGCCTTCACTGTAACATCCACAGGTTTTGTTCCCTTTACAATTGCAACCTTAGTCACGTAAATCATCACAATATTATTGTCACGCTCTAATTTGAATCAATCGGTAAAACAAGGCTACGTAGCTCTTTTTAAGAAAGAGAAGATGCATAATAGTATACTTCAAAAACGAAAGCGGTAATGCGTCGTGTCCACTCAGCAACTCATTTTAATTTTAACCTCAACTTCTTTAGTCAGCGCCATATCTATTATCGGAATTTTGTTTTTGGTTTTAAGAAAAAAATTGCTTGACAAAATATTGCTGATGTTGGTGAGCTTCGCTTCCGGCAGTTTACTAGGAGGAGCTTTTTTACATCTGATACCCGAGGCATTGTCCCCATACGACGAAAGCGTATTTATCGTAATTCTCGTTGGAATACTTGTCTTCTTTCTGCTTGAAAAATCTCTTTGGAAACACTGTCATGAAAAAGAATGCCCAGTTCATCCCTTTGCTTATCTAAACCTGTTCGGTGATGGCTTACACAACTTTATTGACGGTTTGATTATAGCGGCAAGTTTCCTCGTCAGCATTCCACTGGGAACTGCTGCTACCATGGCGGTTATCTCTCATGAAGTACCTCAGGAAATAGGAGACTTTGGAATACTTGTTTATGGAGGACTCAGTAAAAACAAGGCGTTGTTTTACAACTTTTTATCAGCCATAACAGCCTTTGTTGGGGCAGCGTTTACGTACGTTTTTTCCGCGTTTATTCCAAATATGTCCTATCTTCTATCATTTGCGGCTGGTAGTTTTATCTATATATCAACCACAGATCTTATCCCTGAATTGCGAAAAGAAAGAAATCTAGCTGTTTCGTTTGCACAATTTATTCTGCTTTCAGTTGGCATAATGTTCATGTGGATGATCAAAACAAGTTAAGGTAAAGTATCCAGCTAACAATCACATTTTGTGTTCGAGTAATTCTTCACCAATTTTCCGAATGGTTGCCACACCACTTGAACCTTTCACATATTCTAGTGGCGTCTCTCCCTTCATGTCTGCTTTCAATATCTGTTTGTCATAAGGAATTAGTCCTAGCAAGAGAAACTTATTGTCAGCAACGAATTGTTTAATCGGTTCAGCCTCATCCGAATTCGCAACTTTGTTTCCGACTATGAAGATTTTTTGTACGCCTGTATCCATGGCTAGACTGTGAATTTTCCTCGCGGTTTCCATAGACTTTAAGCTTGGGTCAGTGACTATGAGCATCGTGTCAACATGCTTCGCGGTTCCTCGACCCATATGTTCTACTCCCGCCTCCATATCCATGACTACAGCTTCATCTCGCTCCACTAGCAGATGTCGAAGCAGTTCCCTGAGCACAGCGTTTGCGGGACACATGCACCCTGAGTCAACTGATTTAATTGTTCCCATAACGAGGAGGTTTACGCCATATGGAGACTTTACACTGAATTTTTCAACGATATCATCTACGCTAAAGGTGAGGCGATAGACTCCTCCGATGCCAGTTGAAGTTTTCTGTTCAATCAACTGAGCGTTCTCGGAGATTGGAACAATTTTGTCCGCTTGATTAAGAGGTATGCCTAAAGTTATGGCTAAATTGGGAGACGGATCAGCGTCAATCGCCAAAACCTTGAAACCTTTTTCTACAAAAAAGTTGGCTAGAACACCTGCAACAACGGTTTTGCCGACTCCTCCTTTGCCCGTAACAGCGATCTTCATGTAAACCCCATATGGACTCAACTAGTTGAGGATAGGACGAGACGTTCCGAGTTCACGTCGACTTCCACGATTTTGCAGTTTTCAATTTCTTTGGAAATTCCTAACACATCTTTAAGAATTACTTTGTTTCCATCAACCTTAGCATAAACTGCGTCTTTGAACACGGTTTCTCCTTTAATTAGAACATCAAACTCGCACATTCCCATTTCCTCAATTGCTTTATCATTCCACCTCATATAAGGCTTCTTTAGCTCTGGGAATCCATAAACGATTTCAACTTCTCGTAGGCTTCCTCTGGCTTTATAAGACCCATAACATGTTTTTCGAAGGGACAAACATCCGTTCTTTCATAGTTGAGAATGTTTGGAACACGGTTTTCAAACTGATAAAAAATTTCGTTTTCTTTAAGCATTTTTTCTCCCTCTTCACTTATGGTGACCGCAAACACAGAAGAAGCTTTAAAGTAAGCGCAAAGCAGGGCAGTCGCGCGCCCAACAACGTTATCCGCCACAGAGGAGCCAGTCAACTGTTTACCTAACTTTTCTATAGCTTGTAATAAACCACGTATTCCTTGGGATTTAGTCGCGAAAATGATCTTACCATCTTTGACTATGAGCAGATTGAACTTCTTTTCTTTCAGTCTTTGCTCAGCAAGTTTTAGGTCTTTCATCTCTTCTTCTCTTAAGGTGAGATTATACGCTTTAAAAAAGCTTTATTTGCTCTCTATGGTGAAGAGCTCTTCTTCGGGCATGGATGCAATCATATGGGCAAGTTTTTGTGTCTCCTCTTGTGAACAATTGTTAGAGAGCAAACTGGTTTTCAACCTGTTAAAAGTGATTGGATTAACAGTAACGGTTACTTTCTCTCTTTGTTGAAGCTCGAATTCCCCCGTGATCCCTGAAGAATCAATTAACTTCAGTTTTTGGTTTCCAACGGTACATTTGGTTGCCATTTGGATTCCGTCTATGACGCAGGAAAATGGAACAGAGTACTTTAACATTGCTGTGACACGCAATTCATTGTCGTTCTCTTTTGCTTTCAATTCTCTAACACCAATAAGCCCCATTCTTACCCCTATCACGAGAAAGGGGCCTAAGTGTCCATGGAATTCTGCAGCCTTCTTTAGGATGTTGTCTAATTTCTGTTCTTGTTTAAATGTAGCCAATTGGGACTCACTCCTTTAATTGAGAGCTTATGGGGCTATGGCTATAAATTTTAATTGTTTTACGCCCTTCTTTGTTATCAGCGCCTGTGTCAGGCTCCTAACTTCTTTTGTATTTCCCTTAACGGCTATTATTTCTAGACATTTATTTTGGGTCAGATGGATGTGCATGGTGGATGAGACTACATTTTCGAATTTATGTTGAACTTGCATTATCTTGTTTAACAAGCCTGGTTTATCTACGTAATAAAGCATGACAATAGCACCAGCTATTTCTCCAGCCTCTTTACGCGTCCACTTATATTCGCTGATGAAATTTCGTATGGCGTCATGAACGGCTTTTGATCGGCTAACGTATTGCATGTTCCTCCAAACTTCATCTAGCTCTCTTACTAAGGTGGGGGGTAGTGATACGCTAAACCTTATTACTCTCTGTTTCTGGGGCATACTGCTATCACTTTGGATTATTGATATGGTGGTAAAGCTTTTATATTTGGTGTTACCATTACTGCATTTCGTAACACTGAATCTAGGAGAGCTTGATTCCATGAAGGTTAAAGTCTTAACATTCGCAGCCCTCATGGCAGCGTTAGCAAACCTTCTCTCAGTTCCACCAATAGCAATTCCTGTAACTGTAGGACCCTTTGAAACAGCAATTCACTTCTTACAACTACCGATTCTTATTTCTGGAATCCTTGCTGGACCATCGGCTGGACTGATAACTGGGGCTGTAGGCGGTTTGTATATGAGCCTTATGATGATTCCGTTTATTATTGGTGGACTCGCAATACTGGGATACGCCAGCGGACTTTTTGCCAAAAAGTTGAGACCGTTCTTTTCAGGAATTCTAGCATGGTGTGTACAGGCACCTTATGTTGTTATTACTGATTACATCTGGTTCACCTTGTTCCAGCTGAAACCTCAAACAGTGGTTTGGGGAATTGTTGTACCCATCATGATAAAATTAACCATCGAGGTCGTAGTCTGCTCAGTTTTAGCCGAAATTTTAATTCACTTTATCAAAAGAGCAAGAATATCATTTTAATTCAACTCACAACTTAAAGTCTCTAATGAAATACTCCAGAAAACCTAGGTTTTTGGAAATTCGTGATGGCATCTTGGGCACATAATTAGTCTACAGCGTTTTTTAATGAAACACGCTTGACAAGCTTTTTCTCCCTCGTCCCAACTGAATTTATAACCACATAAAGGACATCGATATGTTTGTTCACGCTTTCGATCAGCATCTCCTTTATTTGAATGAGTTGTCACCCTAAAAGTTGCCGACACGTCATTAAGAAACTTTAACATTTATTCCCTTACCCTCCTCCTAAACCCAAAAAAGGAGCCACACGGAAGGCGATTCCTCCAACAACAATGGCGAGAACTACGGTGAAAATCATCAATAACAGAGCGTTTTTCCAACCCAACTCCTTGCCGAGAACGGCTACGGTTGCCACGCAGGGAATGTAGATTGTGACGACTAGGGCGAAAACAAATATTTGGAGAGGCGTCATGAAGAATAAGAGATTTTCAGCGCTTGGACCGAATTGTGCTATAGCCAATACGACTAGCAACTCGAGGGTTAACTCCTTGCGTAGAATACCTAAGATGAGGCAGATTCCAGCGACTGCGGGGAGTCCCAAAACTCCATAAACAAAGGGTTCAATTGGCTCAACAATAGCCAATAAGTATCCCATCTCGTAAAGCGCCCCAAGCGCTAGGCTTCCTAATGCTACGATTGGGAAAGCCATGAAAGCGAAGTCTTTGAATCTGAACCAAGTTTTCTTTGCAATTGAGGAGGCTGAAGGAATTCGAAAGGGGAACATTTCCATAACCAAGCCAGAAGACTCGCCTCGTAAGAGTTTGTTCAAGCCTAAGCCAACTGAACCGATAAGCAAGACTTCAATAAGGTAGATGAGAATGGCGTATTGCCATCCAACAAAGTTGGCAACTGCACCCAAAATCACGGCTGTTCTGGCGCTGCATGGAACCAAAACAATAAGAGTGCAAGCTAAGATGCGTTCTCTCTTTGTCGTCAACACTCGAGTGCCCATAATTGCTGGAACGTTGCATCCCGCACCAGTCAGCATTGGAATGATGACTCTGCCGTGCAATCCAAGCTTATGCATGATGTTGTCGGTTAGGAACGCCATGCTGTTGAGATAACCGCTATCTTCCAGCAACGACAAAACAATGTAAAACGTTAAAATGTAGGGCACACCAACGCTGAGCCAAGCTAAGACTCCAGCGTCTAAGCCCCAAAGAACGGTGTTGGCTAGTGTTTCGTTTTGAAGCAATGAATAAACTAAGCCGCCTAGTGAAGGAGAGACAAATGTCCCCCAAAGACTGTCGAAAGCTTCGCTTAACAAGCCTCCAACATAAAAAATGAAAGAGAAAACGCCTAGCAAAACGGAAATCATTAAAGGTATTCCCGTATAGGGAGCCACCGAATAATGTTTTAGTTTTTCAGAAAGAAGAGCTGGCTGTTCAACTTTCATCTGGACATCATCAGCAATAGTTCCAGCCAACCCGTATCTTTCACGGGCAATCCTCACACCAACTGGTTCACCATGTTTCCTTTCGATTTGTTTAGCCAAACTAGCAGATAATTGTAGAAGATGCTTTCTGTCTGTTTTTTCACCACGCCNNCCTTCTAAAAGCAGTATAGCCAAGGCTCTCGCTGGCAAGTTAAAAGGTGTTTTCGGCACATGCTTTGTTACGGCTTCTTCAAGTCTCTGAACCGCCTGCTCAACATCGCGACCATACACAATTTTTGAACCTTTACCCTTCATTTTTCCTTGTGCAATGTCTACGGCGGTTTGAATAAGCTCCTTAACGCCTTGTCCACGAATAGCCACTGTTGGAACTACTGGAACGCCTAGGAGTTCAGAAAGTTTTTCATGGTCTATTTTGAAGCCTATTTTTGCTGCGTAATCAATTAGGTTTAAGTCCACTACAACTGGAAACCCTAACTCGATAAACTGCAACACTATGTAAAGGTTTCTTTGAAGGTTAGAGGCGTCCACAACAATTACTACAACGTCTGGATGGCTCTCTAAAACTCCTCGTCTGGCAACCAGCTGGTCATCTGAAAAAGCGCTAATAGCATAAGTGCCGGGCAAGTCGATTATGCCGATTTTAAGACCGTTATGGGTTGTTACACCCATGTTTAACTCTACGGTCTTGCCTGGATAATTAGCGGTCACAACGCTGAGACCAGTTAGCTGGTTAAAAATGCAACTTTTCCCAACGTTTGGGTTGCCTGCTAAAGCAATTGTTAAATCGGTTTTCCCTTTTATTTCCCTCAGCATTTTGTGACACGACAAGCAAACCAGCCTTCAAGATAAGTTCTTCCATCAAACTACATTTGTCTCCTATCTTTTTCTGTAAACCCAAATTACTAGAGGAAGCGCTATTGCCAGATATGCAATGTGAACTATTACCCTAGCCCATTCAGCTTTTACTGTGTAACCAAACATCACAGCAAAGATAGCGCCTACTGCTCCTTTATGATGGAAAAGAGTATTCTCAGGTATATCCAAAGCATAAGCGGGCTCGCCTAACCAGCCCAATTCAATCCCGACATCTTTAGAATATTCCGTCAGTTCATGTATACCATAACCAGCTAATCCTCCTGCCAAAAGCACAAGCAAAATGCTTGTAAAATAAAAGAACCTTCGTATGTTAATCTTCATGCCGACAACAAATATTGCGTAGGCTAAAGCCAGTGAAGCCACTACGCCGAGAAAAGCTCCAATTAAAGTGCCAACGGCATCATCTACTAAGAAAGGAGTCAGGAAAAGCACAGTTTCAAGTCCCTCTCGAAAAACCACGATGAACGAAAAAGAAGTCAAGGCAAGGGTTGCGCCTCGAGTTACAATGGTTTCTAGCCGCTTTTCTACTTCCATTTTAATTTCTTTTCCTTTCGTAGCCATCCAGTAAATCATAGAAGATAACACAAAAACAGCAATAAGGGCGGCAACTCCTTCAAACAATGCCTTGGCAGGTCCCACAAGACTGCCATATATTAGCCAGACAGAGGCTCCCAAAACGAAACTTGCCGCAACTGCAAGATAAACCCCATACCAAGCGTAGCGTGTCAATGGATTTCTCTTTGTTCTTGCTAAATATGCCAAGATTATTGCTGTTATAAGCGCGGCTTCCAAGGCTTCCCTGAAAGCCAACAAAAATTGACCAAGCAACAGCGTCACCTACTCATTTTTCTTAACCCAGATAACCGAAGCAACATTTCTACCCAGAGCGTAGCTGGCTCCCATCACTTTCACTATTATTGGACCGTTAAATGGAGCTTTTTCTTCAATCTGCACATTGGCTCCTGGCACAAGACCTAGCGTTGCCAAATACTGCAGCATATCTGGTCTTTCATCAGTTACCTTAACAATGATCCCTTCTTTTCCAAGACCTAAATTAGCTAGAAGTTCACTTTTTTCCTCAATTACTTTTCCCGATTCCGAAGGTATAGGATTTCCATGTGGACAAGTTTTTGGTTTTCCTAAGACTTTTTCTAACGGCTTAATTATGTCTTTGTCTGCGATGGCGTGTTCCAGCTTGCATGCGGCGTCATGAGCTTTGCTCCATTCTAACTTTAAAATGTCAGTAAGCAGTCGTTCGGAGAGACGGTGTCGTCTAACAACGTCCAGCGCTATTTTTCGACCCTTTTTTGTAAGATTTACACCCTTGTAAGGTTTGTGAGTGATAAGGTTTTGTTTTTCCATGCTTTCAATAGTGTTCGTTATGGTTCCAAGTGTCACGTTTAATTCTTTAGCTAGGTCTCCAGTTTTAGCTGAGCCTTTCTTTTCCTCTAGTTTGTAGATGGCTTCTAGGTATTCTTCTATGGTTGATGATACCTCTTTTATGTTTGACATCGTTATCCCTGCCCCGAATCATCTATTGTTTGGTTATCCAAAGATGAAAGTACGAGTCATCGTATATATATTTTGTGTTATTTACATCATACCAATAAAATTTTAAGAACAACATAACATTTCCATTCAACAAAGAACTTCGATTACGGCTTCATTCCATAATTGTCTTGCGTGCAAGTTTTTTCTCTTGTTTATACGAGTTAGCGCAATGTTTACAACAGAAGGTTGTTTCTTTTCCATCTATGACTTCATGGTAACCTCCTTCGTAGACTTTGCATCCGCAGTGGGCACAGACTTCGAGACTGGGTTCTATGGCTATGGAAATTAGGTTGGCAAATCTTTTGAACAGTCTTGTGCAGAGTTCTCTTCCTTCAGCAGTGAGTTCAAACACTTTTCGTTCTTTCTCGCCTATTGGTTTAACCGTGTGGTTCACTAAGCCTTTTTGTTCAAGTTGTTTTAGAAACGGATAGACAAGGCTGGGGCTAATTTCTTTTCCAATGCGTTTTCTGAACTTGCTGATTATGCTGTAGCCATGGGTTGGTCCTTCATATAAGATGGTGAGTATGTAGAATCGAGAAAAATCTGAAATGAACTCTTCGACTTTGGATTTCATATTTATCACTCACTTAGATATATCTTTAAAAGAAATATTTATATATTTCTGTTACCAAATGCCTAATAGCAGCGAAAATAGGAGAACCTACAATGACCAAGGAAAACAAAAAAATTGTTCTCGATATTGGCGGGATGAGTTGCGTTACATGCGGTCAAACGATAGAAAAACGACTATCTAAACTAAAAGGCGTGACTAAGGCCAATGTTAATTTTGCAGCCGAAAAGGCAATTGTAGATTACGACCCAGATACACTAGATCAGAAAACTATCGAGAACGCTGTTGTGGAAGCAGGTTATAAGGTGATACATGAAAGCGTTATTCTAAAAATAACTGGCATGACTTGTGTTACATGCGCACAGACCATAGAGAAGGCATTAAACGAGAAAGAAGGCATATACAAGGCCAGCGTCAACTTCGCAATAGAAAAGGCGACGGTAGAATACAATCCGGAACAAATCAGCGTAGCGGGAATTAGAAAAGTTATACAAGATGTGGGATACGACGTCATTGAACCAGAGGAAGGCTGGGAAGACAGAGAAAAAAGGGAAAGAGAAAGAAACATTCGCATACTAAAGTACAAATTTGCGTTTTCCGCTACAATCAACATACCTGTAGTACTCTATAATTACTGGCGCATTCTCCCCTTCACTCTACCTACCCTTCCCATAGATAATTTCATACCTCTCCTTCTGTTCTTTCTAGCCACCCCCGTTCACTTCATAGTTGGACACGGTTTCTTTGTAGGTGCATATAAAGCACTGAGAAACAAAAACCCAAACATGGATGTACTGGTCACAATAGGAACCTCAGCAGCATATTTTTACAGTGTCGCGGTCACTTTCACGGGTGTAGGGTTCCTGTATTATACGACAGCCGTGTCGCTCATGACATTTCTTATTTTGGGCAAACTGTTAGAAGCTATAGCCAAGGGCAGAACCTCAGCAGCTATCAGGAAACTTATGGGGCTACGAGCCAAGACGGCTAAAGTTGCTAGAGACGGAAAGGAAATGGAGGTTCCAGTGGAAGATGTCCGAGTTGGAGACATCGTGGTGGTTAGACCCGGAGAAAAGATACCAGTGGATGGAGTGGTAGTCCAAGGATATTCAGGAGTAGATGAAAAGGTGATCACTGGCGAAAGCATACCAGTCGAGAAGAAAGTGGGAGACGAGGTTGTCGGAGCTACCATGAACAAAACGGGCATGCTCAAGTTCAGAGCAACCAAAGTGGGAGCGGATACGGTTCTATCCCAAATCATAAAATTGGTTGAGGATGCGCTGGGTTCTAAGGCGCCCATCCAAACATTAGTGGATGCAGTGGCAGCACGTTTTGTCCCAGCCGTCATAATAACTGCAACGGTTTCGTTTCTTGTTTGGTATTTCGTAGGAATGGGCTTCATATTCGCCCTAACCGTATTCATTGCTGTGTTAATAATTGCATGTCCATGCGCTATGGGCCTCGCCACCCCAACCGCCATCATGGTTGGCGTCGGAAAAGGAGCAGAGAATGGAATCTTGATCAAGAGCGGAGACGCTTTGGAAACAGCTCACAAACTCCAGGCTATAGTATTTGACAAAACTGGAACGCTGACTAAAGGAGAACCAGAAGTCACAGACATCGTTACTGTCACGCCTCCAATTGGCAATCCATCTCCAACTGCGCGACAGGTCAAGACATTAAGTGAGGAGCAGCTGTTGCAGCTTGCCGCGGTCGCAGAGAAGAGCTCTGAGCATCCTCTTGGAGAAGCTATAGTGAGGAGAGCGATGGAGAAGGGAATCAAAGTTACAGATCCAGAATTCTTTAACGCCATACCAGGACACGGCGTGGAAGTGAAGTACAATGGAATGGATATATTGCTTGGAAACCGAAAGTTGATGAAGAAAAAGGACATAGCCATAGCGCATCTCGAGGAGAAGATGAAGGCGTTGGAGGAAGATGGAAAGACAGCGATGCTCGTGGCTGTAGACAAGAAGGCTGTTGGCATAATTGCTGTGGCTGACACTTTAATGGAGTATTCCACTGAGGCAGTGAAGACGCTTCAGAAGATGGGTCTTGAAGTTATTATGATCACAGGGGATAACGAAAGAACCGCGAAGGCTATTGCAAAACAGGTGGGAATGAACCGAGTGCTGGCAGAAGTGCTTCCGGGGGACAAGGCTAATGAAATAAGGAGGTTGCAAGAGGAAGGTAAAATAGTGGCTATGGTTGGCGATGGAATAAATGACGCTCCAGCCCNNCCAGCCCTAGCGCAGGCAGACATTGGCATAGCCCTCGGCAGTGGAACCGACGTAGCGATGGAGACAGGAGACATCGTGTTAGTTAAAGACGATTTGAGAGATGTGGTCATTGGTATCCAGTTAAGCAGAGCCACGATGAGAAAGATTAAGGAAGGCTTGTTTTGGGCATTCGCTTACAACACCGCTCTTATCCCAGTGGCCGCTGGCATCTTATACCCATTCATGTCCATTTTGCTGGATCCCATCTTTGCAGCAGCGGCAATGGCAACTAGTTCAGTTTCTGTGGTTACGAATGCCTCACTCCTGAAAAGGTTTAGAGCCAAAATATAAAAAATCATAGAAAAATGTTGACGAACAAAAATTAAGGGAGGTGAGAATGGATGGCGAAAGATCCTGTTTGTGGAATGGAAGTGGACGAGAAAACAGCCAAATACAAGACAACACACATGGGGAAGACCTATTACTTCTGCGCTGCCGGTTGCAAAGCGACGTTTGAAAAGAACCCTCACAAATACATGCATACGTGAAATTGGAGAACAGTTATTATGAAAAAAGTCCTGTTCATTTGTGTCGAAAATTCTTGTAGAAGTCAGATGGCGGAGGCGTTCTTCAACAAATTAGCCTCAGGAAAAGCGATAGCAATGAGTGCTGGAACCAAGCCATCAAACATGGTAAATTTAAGAGCCATCGAAGTAATGAAGGAAATTGTAATAGACATGAATAAACAAAAACAAAATTGTTAACTCAGGAAATGATACAGGAAGCGGATAGATTAATAACGATGGGCTGTGAAGCTGGCTTTTGTCCCGCGCCTTTTTTGAAGTCAGAAGACTGGGGAATTGAAGACCCATCTGGGAAATCCATTGAAAAATTCAGAGAAGTTAGAGACAAAATTAGGCAAAAGGTTGAAAAGCTAATCGAAGAAATGAAGGGAATGTAAACGCATCGCTCACTAGACCACGAATTTTGAAACGACCCTGGTTATAGTGTCTGTTAAGCCTAGAATCTCCTTATAGAATGCCAAGCTTGATCGCTACGTCCACCGCCTTGTAGTTGGGGTGAAGTTTCACGAACGCCTTTTTTTCACCCTTAGGCGTAATTGCAACGTTGACCTTTTCCACTGCTACTTCATAGAGTTCCTCTATTGCTCGTTTGATGTCTGCCTTTGTAGCAGCAGAGTTGACGACAAAAACCAGTTTGTTCTCGGTTTCAAGGATACGGCTTGTAACTTCGGTCATGATCGGATATAAAACAACTTCGTAAGGGTCCACTTCTATTCTCCTCCAAACAGCTTATCCAGCTTTTCGATAGCTGAACTAGCCCACACGGTAAGTCTCCCAGGATGAGTCCCAGGCGCCAAAAGCTCAACGTTTAAGTTGTCCACGGTAACGATGTCTACTCCAGGGATGTTGCGGGTTGCCTTAACGATGCCTCCATTTTTTGTGATTACAAGTAAAGGTCCAACTGCCTGCTTCATTTTTCGACCACGCCTCTTGCCCTTCCCAGCTCGAACCTTTCGGCTCTCCTTAACACGATAAACATCTGGCCACACACCGAGCTGGATAAAGGCTTTCTCCACATCTTGAGTTTTCTTTAAGTCTTGAATTTCATCCACGATGACCAGTGGAAAATCGGGAACATCGTCGGTCATATGTCCTCTCAAGGAGACTCTGTCTTTAGACGCGGTTGCTGCCACAGCCGAGCGCAAAGCCAGCCGCATCTCCTTGCGTGGAATCTTTTTCTCGATTTTCTTCTCCGCCACTGGAGGATGTGTGGTTCTGCCACCCACAGTGAAAGGGGCTAAAGCACCTCGTTGGCTTCTCCTTTCAATCTTGGAATGCGGGCAATTCCATGTCCTACTCCCATAGATTCTGCTGTTGTTCGTTTGCCAGCGAAAACGTCTCGACCTTGCGGCTGAAAACGGTGAGACTGAATGGAGAGGACTGCTCGTTTTATAACGTCTGGTCTAACAGGAGTCTTGAATACAGCGGGTAGACGAAGTTTGCCTGTGGCTTTTCCATCGAGATCAAATATCTTAGCTGAAATCTTGCCCACTTTTCTCTCCCTTCCATTTACCCTTGTGGCGACTCAAGTGAGATATGAGTGATTTTCGGTGGAGTTTCAGGAACATCCCTAGGTGGACGTGCGGGATATCGTAGCCGTATGAGACGTTTGGCTGGGCCAGGTAAGCTTCCGTCCAACAAAATGTAGGTTCCTCGAACAAGACCGTATCGTAAGAAACCTCCTTTTGGAGAAACTTCGCTTCCGTCGCTGCCAATCTTTAGTATGCGCTTGTTGTACTCGGTTCTCTGGTGGTAGCCCATCTGACCTGCTCTAGGAACTGTGTAAAGAAGACGACCGGGTTTCCACGGACCGATGGCGGCAACACCCCGTTTAGTTTTTCGAGACTTACGAGGCAAAATTTTAATGCCCCAACGTTTCACTGGGCCTTGAAAGCCCTTTCCCTTGGTTATAGAAACAACATCTATGAACTGTCCTTCCTTGAAAACTTCAGTGATTGAAATTGTTTTCCCCAATAACTTCTTTGCGTATTCAAACTGTTCCTCTACAGAACCTCCATCAACCTTAATCTCCATCATGTCTATCTTTTTCTTGGGAACCGCGGCTAGTTTGGGCTGAGTGGTGGTGAGGAGTCGAAACTCTGCGATTCTGTCGAGATTTTCCTCAATTTTTTTCAAGCCTTGATTAGGATCGGAGTTTTTGGGTAATGTGAGGACGCGGTTAAGGTCTTTTGGAGGGTTTTTCATCCACGCCTCAGTAAAAGTCTGTAAACCATACTCGTTTTTTGTGTATGCTCGGATGGCGCACACTTGGATGGGTGGAGCATCTAAAATGGTGGCTGGGTGAACAGTTTCTTTGCCGAAGTCTGGGGTGCCCTCTTTGTCTTCTATCATAAAAACATGGGTCATGCCTGCTTTGTAGCCCGCAAATCCAAGCAGAGTTGGACCCTGTTCCACACTAGGCCAAAAACGGATTTTACCAACTTCTCGTGCGGCACGTCCTCTAGGTAAATAGGCTAATGAACCTCTTTTGGGAGCGTGCTTTTTCCTGTGACCCATCAGCGTGACCTTCTTTCTTCCCTGTTCAGCGTCGCCTTTGTTTCAATGAGAGCGTTAAGTTATAAATATTTCTTCAAAAAGTAACATTTCAAATCCTTTCATCCATAAGATACTATAAATCAAATTAATAACTTATATACGCCAAAATGCCACATTCAAAAATAGTTACACTAGCGAATGAAGCTAGTTCTCGGTTTTACGCACGCACAAAAAGACAGGAGGGAATAAGATAGCCGAAAAAAAAGAAGGGGTTCCGAAGAATCAGTGACGAGGCGGTGCGAGCGAAGACGGGTAAAGGTTGGAAAGAGTGGTTCACAATATTGGATGCATGGGACGCAGAAGAGAAGGGTCACACTCAAAGCGCAAGGCATCTCCTCGAGCGTTATGGACTCAGTCCTTGGTGGGCTCAAGCCATCACCATTCGCTATGAGTGGGAAAGAGGTTTGAGGAAATAGACCTCCAATTTAGCCTTGTGGTCTGATCGAAGCAGATTGGGTTAATTATGTGAGGAAACTGACCGCGCGCACTTCTCAAGATAGTGTAGTTTTGTTGAGCATGAAGAAGATAATGTTTATTAATTATTACTATATAATATATGTTATGCATTTTCCTACCGTGATGACAGATGTCTAATGTTATTAGAATAAAGAGAACATCTTTCCCAGGCGAGGGAAAAAAGAGCGATAAAGAATTAAGACACATGATCAAAGAGCACATCAATGATTTGGTGGAGGAAGGAAAGCTTTCCAAAAAAGTTAACAAAATTATGAAAAAAGGAAAACTGAAGATAAATATCCCTGTAGTAACAGAGATTAAAGTGAATGATAAAGCTTACAAAGAATTGTTACATGTTTTCAAGCTCTACAAAATTTCCTTCAAACGGGTACATAAAGGCATTGAAATAGATACTACTAAAAACTATAACTAATTCGCACTCATATGAAATATACACAGCAATCTCAATAATGCTTTAGTCTGCGTGATTGGTAAAGAGATTGTGCTGCTAGCGCAATCAACCAGCCACTTATGATGAAAACCGTGGCTGGAAAAGCTTGAACATTAAAGTTTAGTAGAACAGTTTGGAATATAAAGGAAGCAACGGCTATTGTTATGGCAGATGCTAATCCCAGCTTCCTTCCATATTTTTGTGCAGTTTGGATGCTGAGAAGTCCAGATAGAAAAACGTCGCCTAACCCAAGGGCGGATATTCCTTCCATATACGGGAAGGTTGGCAGTATAATCATCACAGGTAACCGCAATTCTCCCACTATTCTCGTACCTGACTCCACCATATGTCCTGTGATTAGAACTTGAATAATATCCATAATAGTTATCAGAACAACGAAGACAGCAGTTGTTTTCCACGTGAATAAGCTTCCTAGATAGACGGAGACGGATATAGCAAATATTATGGCAAAGAAACTTAGCAAATACGGTGTATGGGGCGGCTGGTATATGTCCCACAACCATGTATTCTCGTACAAAAAATACAGTGCAATGAACAGGGCTGGAGGTAGAAATGCCAAGTACCATTTTGGTGCAACCAAATACGTGAACAAAAACAGAAGTAAGGAGTAAGCGGACATAAAAAAAATCATTAGAGCTTTGTCGGGAATTAACAACAAAACAGATGCCATAATGCCTGTGGCAACAACCATAATAACCGCGTAGCGATAATCAAGTTTCCTTTCTTCGAAAAGAGATTCAACCCGCATTTCATACTTGAAGTGAATGTAAAGTGTGGCTGCTGTGACCAAGAAAAGAACCATAGGAAGCATCACATCAAACATCATATATCACTCACTATCCAACAGATTTAAAGCCGCTAGAGAGGCGTATACTGCTTCTTCAGTTCTAACCGTTTCGGTTCCCTGACCCGGAACAGTGTTGATTGTGAAGTGCACAACTTCATTCAGATTAAGGCGTTCACGCGCTGCAATTTCATATAACCCTTGAGTTGGCGCACCGAACGCTACCAATGTTCTACGAGAGCTTTTCCACCGTCTAGCCAACTCCTCCTTAACCTCTCTTAGAGGAGTACCGCGTCGAGATGTGGCGACCACCAAGTCAAAGACTCGATTTTTTAGCAATTGTCCAAACGAGAAATTTACTGTAGTCACGCGGTAGCCCCAGTAGGTTTTGATTTCTCCACGATTCGCTAACGCAGCTTTAGGATGTTTCCCTAACTCCGTGACTCTCACGGTTACTCGACTGTTGATTGAAAGGCGTTTGTTGGGAACTAGCACTGGACGCTCTACTCCTATGTCTACGAGTGACCCGCCATTAACAAAGGATGTTACTACGCCTTCTCGATGTTCTCCAACCGTTAGGTTTTCTGTTCTATCCGAAAGTGGATGATGAGGAGTGCGCAGTGGAGGCAGTACACCCGCATACCGCAGTTCCGGCCTAATCTTGAACAGTTTTTTGCGCAGGTACTGAGGAGTCTCCATGTAAGAGAGAACTGTAGTAATTAACTCTGTGTCTCGGCTCTGATCAACATTAGAAAGGTCAGGAAACACAATGATTTCATCTACGCGAAAGATGGCGGCTGCCCTCCCAATCAATCCGACTCTAAAAGTTTTCTCTCGAAGATGTGGAACATCTGAGACTAGAGATGCAGGGATTGCTATGGAGAGTTCGCAGTGGCGCTTCAACGGAATAGACATTTGACTTCTAGCGTTCACCGGCGTTAACCTCAAAAGCTTTTACAATCAATCTCATTTCTAAAGTTTATTGAAAAAGAGGGGTAAGAAGAATATGGAAAAGAGTAAAGCTGACGTTTTAGACCAAATGGAAAAAATTAAGAATGTTGATAAAAGCAACATGTTGGGGCACTACGTTAAAACCCATGAGTATTGTGAAGATGCTGTAAGATTAGCTGAACAAGTCTCAGTTAGTTACGGAAAGCCACAACGCATCCTAGTTGCAGGCATGGGAGGCTCTGCCATCGGTGGCGAAATACTTCGAGATTGGCTGCGGAATGAGCTTCCAATTCCCATAGAAGTGTGTAGAGACTATGTTCTGCCCGCTTACGTAAATAAGGAAACACTGGTTTTCGCGATAAGTTGTTCAGGGAACACTGAAGAAACGCTCAGCGCGTTCGTGGACGCTGTCAAACGAGGATGCATGACCATAACCATAACATCTGGAGGACACTTGCTCTCTTTTTCCGAGAAACTGCACGTGCCTCATTTGACTATACCGAGTGGACTGCCTCCACGTGCCACTCTCCCCTACCTCTTCTTTCCGCTTCCCATTTTCATGGAAAAACTGGGCATCCTTCAAAGCAGGGAGAAAGAAATTCAAGAAACTGTGAAAGTTGTCGAAAAGTTGAGTCGAGAAAACTCGCTTGAAACTCCTGTGAAGAACAACCTATCAAAAAAGTTGGCGTTAGAACTAAGCGAAACCATACCTGTGATTTACGGGTTCCGAGAATATGCAGCTGTAGCTCATCGATTAAAGACGCAATTCAACGAAAACAGCAAGGTTCCCTGTAAGTACGAAGTGTTTCCCGAACTCAATCATAACGAAGTTGTTGGATGGGAAGCCTCTGAAATGCTGACTAAATGCTTCTCCATCTTGCTCATACGAGACCGTAATGAGCCTCCCGAAATTAAAAACAGAATTGAAACAACCAAATCTTTAGCACTGACCAAGGCTCAGAAGGTCTTAGAACTCTATGCGAAAGGAGAAAGTAAGCTGGCGAGAATGTTCTCTGTTCTACATGTTGGAGACTTTGTAAGCGTGTACCTAGCTATTCTACGCAACACTGATCCTACGCCAGTGGAAACCATCAACAAGATAAAAGAAGAGATGAAGAAAAAGTTTAATGTGGTAGAAAAGTTGAAAAAAGAAATTCAGTTGAGATAACTGAAAAAGTGCTTATTGTCTATCGTTTCTTTTCTCCTTGAATGAAAATTTCAAACATTTGCTCAGCCTCTTCCAGCGACATCGCCTGTGGTGGATGTTTGAAGGCGTAAGCTGAAACGCCTAAAAGGGGACCAGCTATTCTCCGATCAAGAGCAATCTTGACTCCCCGTATTACATCAAACATGACAGAGCCAGCGTTTGGAGCGTCCACCGTGTTAAGCCTTATGTCAAGTTGCATCGGAGTTCTTCCAAAATATAGTCCTTTAATCCAGAAGTAACTGTCTCGTCGGTTCTCCAAGAAATCTACATAGTCAGTAGACCCAGCCACAACCGAAGCCTTATAGGGCAAAGCCCTTTCCACCGACTTAGTTTTCACGATTCTTTTCATGTCTCTCGTCCTCTCAAGAGTGTTAAGAGATTCTGTTCCCCCACCCACGTCAAGTTGATAGGTTTCAGAGACTCGAACACCCCGATCAGCTAACATTTTTAAGAGAACTTTGTGAAGAATCGTGGCGCCCACCTGATCCACCAAATCATCGCCAACAATGGGCAACCCAGCTTTTTCAAAACGTGTACTCCACGCTACGTCACTGGCTATGAAGACAGGCGCCGCGTTAACAAAAGCACATTTAGCTTCAAGCGTCTCTTCACCGTATCGCTGAGAAGCCTTTACGGCGCCGCTGGGAAGGAAGTTTATGACTATTTCTGCATTGCTTTCTCTAAGTTTCTGAGCAACATCCACTTCTGGAGACTCACTGATCTTAACTATGTCTTTCATGTGGTTGCCGACGCCGTCCAGAACTGGGCCTTTCAAAACTGGAACGTCCAGTTTTGGGACATCTGTGAACTTTAGGGTGTTGTTGGGCGGGGAAAAAATAGCTTCAGAAAGGTCCTTTCCAACCTTTCTGGTTTCGATGTCGAAGGCGGAAACGAACTCGATGTCTCGTGGATGATAACCGTCAAGATAGAGGTGGTTTAATCCTACTGCTTCGTCTTCTTTTTCGAGATTTACATAATAATGGATTCCTTGAACCATAGCTGACGCACAGTTTCCCACACCTATCAACGCAACTTTAATTTTTGACATGAGTAAACACCCAGGTTATTATTGAGATATGCCATTGTGCTCAAAAATCTGCCGTTTCCTATATTTCTTTTTGTTACCCCTCTTTACAACATGTCCTTTTCACAGTCACGAAGAACCTGCGCTATATCCTTCTTCACTTCTTCATCAAGTTGAGAGGGTACATGGGACGAGAGTATTTGTCTGACCTTTTCTTTTGCTCTTTCAACAAGAGAGCCGCCCGTTGAAGGTAGAAGGACAGTCTCTTTCTTGAGCCATATTTCCTCTTGAAAATGCTCTAAAGTGTGCTTAAGCCCTAGGAAATTACCTCCCGGACCAACCTCTCGAATGGCATCGAAACCTAAAGTTTCTTCGTCAACTTTGAATCGACGTAGATATGCTTTAGCCTGCTCCCACGCCTCAACATCAAGGATCACTTGCTCCAGAGCCGCGCTTTCAGCGTTTTCCAGTGAACCCAAGCCAGCGGAGATGTCGCCGCGACCCAACTGTATGAGGGCGAGCCTTTTTGAAGCCCCCATAAGGGATTCCCAATCATTTGGAGTCTCATCCATCCCTATTGATGTTGTGTAGCAAGGAAGGTTGTACAACCTCGCCATCTGAGTGGCTCCAGCCGCGATAAGGGGGAGTTCTGGTGCTTGATAGTTGATGTCGCCGGTTCTCATGTCTGCTGATGTTGATTCTGCACAGTAGACTATTGGAGCGGTTGGGTTGGCGCATTGGAGAATGACAATGGCGGCAAGGTTTTCAGCGTTAACGATAGATAGTGTTCCCACAATTGTTCCTGGGGCTGTGCTGCCACATAATGCCATGGACATAGGAACAACCGGGATTCCGCCCTTTGACAATTCAACCATGGCTTCAGATGAGCCTTCTTCAAATAGAAGCGGGCTAACGGGACAATTCACCGAACAGAATATGGGTCTCTTTCTCAGTTTCTCTTCGTCACCGGCAATGGCGGACGCTAACTTGATCTGCCATCTCGCTTGTTTCTCATTAAGTGCTCTATTTAAAACGTGTTTTTCTGTATGTTCAAACGAAACAGCTAAGCTATGGATTGTTTGAACTGGAGGTGGAAGTTCTGTAGGAGCCACGATGGAGTCGAAAAAATCAACTTGGTCAAGATAGTCGGCTAGAATGGCGAAATCTCTTAAATCCGACGTTTTTGTCATTCTTTTTTCTCCGGTTTTTAAGTCTCTCATGAAAGTTGCGTAGCCGCTTGTAGCAACGAAAGTGAAATCTTTTGTTGGAAGTTTAAGGTCGAATTTTGGATTTCTTCCACACAGGACTATTTCTTTTGGCGCTTTCTTAATTGTTTCTTCCACTAGAGAACGTGGAATTCTTACAATTGAGCTGGCGGCGTCTACTTTTGCGCCGTTTTCAGCGAGCAGGCTCTGCACTTTTTTGCTGAGAACTTTTATTCCAATTTCCTGTAGTATTTTCAAACTTGTTTCGTGGATATTTGCAATTTCGTCATCGGATAACAGTTTTAGGCGTCCAAATGCCAAATGAATCTCCTCGTGGTAATCTCGAATTTTGCTTAATTTGATTTATTGTGTACATGGAAATAGTAACGTTTGTTTTATTATCAAGTAACATATTAAGAGTTTGTAAACACTAAAACAGCACAGAGTTGAAACATCTATGCGGTCAACGGACAAGTTTGAGATAATCAGCGAAATAGCAAAACGCCGAGGCTTCTTCTGGCCTTCCTTCGAAATTTACGGTGGAGTAAGCGGTTTCATGACCCTTGGCCCGTTAGGCGCCACATTGAAGAGAAGAATAGAAAACAGGCTTCGCGACTCCTTCATCCGCGAAGTCGGACTCTTCGAAATCGAAACACCAGTGATTATGCCAGGCAAAGTTTTTGAAGCCTCAGGCCACGTGAACGCCTTTAAAGAACCCATGGTAGAATGCCGTGATTGCAAAAGAAAGTTTCGAGCCGATCATCTGCTTCTGGAATTCGCAGGAATGAAGGAAACAGACACCGAAAAACTCAACCTTCAAGAATTGATGGATGAAATAAACAAACGAAAAATTCGCTGTCCTGAATGTGGCGGAAACTTTGACGAACCCAAACAATTCTTAACCATGTTCACAACCACCATCGGACCGTATTCTGAAGCCGTTGGCTACGGCCGCCCCGAAGCGGCTCAGGGAATCTTCGTAGAATACAAGCGCATCTATGAATACACACGAGAAAAACTCCCGTTCGGAGTCGCCATAATTGGCCACGCACTGAGAAACGAAATCTCCCCAAGACAAGGTCCAATAAGATTAAGAGAATTCACCATCATGGACCTTGAGTTCTTTTTCGATCCAGAAGACCCCCAGTGCACAATGTTGGAGGAAGTAGAAGATGAAACTTTGAGACTGCTGCCGACAGAAAGATTGTTGAAGGGTATAGAAGAGCCTATCGAAATCACGGTTAAGGAAGCTTTGAGTAAAAAATTGATAGCAACGGAGTGGCAGGCATTTTTCATGGCGTTGTCCAGGCGTTTTCTAGCCAGATTAGGAGTGCCAAAGGACAAACAACGCTTCATCGAAAAGTTCGATTGGGAAAGAGCACATTATTCGATGCAGGGATACGATCAGCAAGTTTACCTAGAAAGATGGGGCTGGGTAGAGGTTTCAGGCCACAACTATCGAACGGATTATGACCTGAAGCATCATATGGAGTTCAGCGGTGTTGATCTCACTGCATTCCAAAAATACGGAAAAACAGTTGTGAAAGAGGAGACAAAAATCAAACCCATAATGTCAAAGATAGGCCCAGTCTTCAAAGAAAAAGCGTCAGAAGTTGTCAAGCTGCTTTCCTCAGTAGATCCGGAGGAGATGGAAAAAGCATTCGAGAAGCAAAACTTCTATACAGTTGATTCCTTCAAAATCTTGCCAGAGCACGTTAAAATCACTCATAAAAAAGTGAAGAAGAAAGGTAGACGTTTCATCCCGCACGTGGTGGAACCAAGCTTCGGTTCAGACAGACTTTTTTACGTGACTCTGGAATACGCCTACAGAACGAAGGAAGATAGAACATTGCTGGCTCTCCCACGTGACCTTGCACCTGTAGAAGTTGCTGTTTTTCCCTTAATGAGCAAAGATGGGTTGTCGGAAAAGGCAAAACAGGTGTATCAAATGCTTGTGGATGCTGGCTTCACCGTGGAATACGATGAGTCGGGGTCAATTGGAAGACGCTATGCACGAGCAGACGAGATAGGCACTCCTTTAGGAGTCACTGTCGATTACCAAACGCTTAAAGATGGCACGGTGACCATACGAGACCGCGACACTTGGAGACAGGTTAGAAACAAAATTGATGAGCTCTCTGCACTTTTCCACAGCTATTTCTGCTGCAAAATAGAATTCGAAAAATTGGGGCAACTGGTCAAAAGTTAATGACGCTGATCATCATTAATAATGTAACTTCGGCGCTTTTTTCGCTATCTTTTTTAAGGTTAAATGCTCCCCTTATAATGCGGACGACGTGAAGGCTTTCAAGAGGGGCAAAAAAATAATGGTTTTCCCAGTAGAGACCGAACAACGAGTGAAAAGGAGAGCCCTCACGGTTTGTCAAGACCACCTGAGAAAGGTGGTGGACATCAGCCGCAAAGTGCCGCAGATGATGAATTGCTTCGTGAAGGAAGACAAAAAATCAGCTCAACAATTGTTCACTGAAATTAAAGAGTTAGGAGACAGCGTGGACGCGGCAAGACGTACGGTTGCACAAGAACTCGCTGAGATAGGCGCCATTTTAGTGAGTCGAGAAGACTTCCTTCGCTTCACAAATCTAACAAGTGAGATCGCAGATTTCTGCGAAGGCATAGCGTTTCGTCTAGTGGAGATCATGAAAAGAAAATGGAAAGTCTCTTTAGAAATCAGAAAGGATTTGATGAGTTTTTCGGAAGCAGTATTTGAAACAGTTTCAAAGCTTCGGGAAACCGCAATGACGCTCAATTACGGTTCCACGAAGACTTTGGAGAAAGCTAGAGAAGTGGAGATCGCTGAACAAACTGTGGATGATCTCTATCGTGAGTTGGAGGTAAAAATCCTCAAGGGTAAGATGGAAATTCCTGCGCTACTTCTTTTGAGAGATGTGATTTCACTTCTGGAAGATGCTGCAGACAAGGCTGAAGATGCTTCTGACGCTGCACGCATAGTAGCGTTCGCTATCTGAGGAGCCGGTAAATGCCAGACAAAATCCCTACTGAGTTTATTGAAAACTTTTTGATCGTATGGGATCCAACTAAAGGTTCGGAACTCTACAAGCTTGGGTATTACGGGAAACCCGTAGGCATCCCAAAACCTAAGACGGAAGACTTCGACGTTCCGCTCATTCTCGACCTCATGGAGGGGCTGTACCTTGTTGAGAAGAAGATTATCAGTGTGACAGAGAGCCCTGAAAAAATCAAAGTTAGCTTTTCAAAGTTGAGAAAGAGAGCTAAAAAACTATACGATGACTTCGACCTTAAGTACGCAGTGTACCGTGATCTCCGTGATCAGGGTCTCATAGTCACACCGGGCATAAAATATGGATGCGACTTTGCCGTGTACAGGCATGGGCCTGGCGTGGATCATGCTCCGTATATGGTTTCGGTGAAGAAGACGAAGGATGAGATTACTGCTACTGATATTGTGAAGGCTGGGCGGTTGGCTACAACTGTGAGAAAACGGTTTATTTTAGCCATACCTGATTTAGAAGCGGATCGAATACGATGCCTCATATTCAAGTGGTTCAAGGCATAATCTTAGACTTTTCGCTTATTTTCTTAACATAACTAGGGCAGTAACGGGTTATTTTTTATTTAATGACCTTTGCTATCAGTTTAGGGTCGTTCTCAATCACTATGGGCGTGTTTGCGAATTTGTTTTTCGAATTTAGATGATAGTTTATTATTGTATCAGGGTCTTTCAACATGTGACCAGTTAAGATTCCTACAACGGTTTCATCCTTTTCTATAATCTCTTCTTTAACAAGTTTTTTGATTCCCGCAACTGTTGCAGCGGAAGCGAGTTCGCAACCAAAACCATTTCTGCCTACAATGGCTCTAGAATCTAACATCTGTTTATCATTAACCTGCGCTACTATTCCATTAGTAAACTCTAAGGTTCTTAGCGCCTTTTTCAGATTTACAGGTTTAAGAATTTCTATGGCACTTGCTTTTGTTTTAGCTTTTATTCTATTTCTGTCCAGATAGGATTGGTAATCTTTGATAATTTCATCATTCACCTTTCCTTTGTTCCATCTCAAGTTTTTTTCATTGAACAATTCATAAAATGTGTTTGCGCCTTCTGCGTTAACTACAGCCATCCGAGGGATTTTTTGTATCCATCCCCATTCGTGGAGTTCCATGAACGCTTTGCCAAAGGCTGAAGTATTACCGAGGTTTCCTCCTGGGAACACTATCCAATCGGGTATTTTCCATTCTAGGTAGTCTAGGACCCTATGCATCATCGTTTTTTGTCCTTCAATTCTATAGGGATTAATGGAGTTTACTATGTACACCTCTTTTTTCTTCGCTAGCTCCATAACTCTAGCCATGGCGTCGTCAAAGTCGCCTTTGATCTGTATTACCTTAGCTCCGTAATCAAGTATTTGAGCAAGTTTTCCCTTAGCAATTTTTCCTTCGCCTATGAATATTATGGCTTCCATCCATTCGTTGGCTGCAAATGCCGCTGCAGAACTAGCAGTGTTGCCGGTGGAGGCGCATGCAACTTTTTTGATTCCAAGCATTTTTGCGTGTGTAAATGATGTTGACATTCCATTGTCTTTAAAGGAGCCTGTTGGGTTATTCCCTTCGAATTGTAGCCAAAAATTGTCGGATTCTAAGCCAACGTATTCAGCGACTTTGGTTAAATGAAAAGGTTTAGTTTTTCCCTCATCTCCATCTAAAGAAACTAGAATCTTACTATACTCATCGTAATCTTCAGTGTTTACGTCAACGAAGTTGATTAGTTCTCTAAAACGCCATACTCCACTTTCATCAAATATGTTGCCTTCATGATTTCGCCTTTCATAAAAAACGTCTTTAAGCTTTGGACTAACATGGCCTTTATACTTGACATCTAATAAATTGCCGCATTTTTCACATTCAGTTTGTACTTCATGAACGTCATAAGTTCTTCCACAACTGGGTATAACGCATTGAATATACGCGTTTTTTTTCATTTATGATCCCAGTTAAGAGACTCGTTTCAAGTTTTAAAGTTTGTCTGTGGGAATTACGAAGGAATAACATTCAGAAATGACAGTTTACGAAAGACATAAAATGTTCGTTCAGCGATTTTCAGCCCTAACTTCTCTCAAGATATTGCTCGATTTTGTCCAGTCCCTTAGAAATGTTTTCAATTGAGTTAGCATAGGAAAATCGTATGTAACCTTCTGCATTGCTTCCAAAATTGATTCCAGGCGCAGTTCCTACACCCGTCTCCTCTAACAACTTAAAGGCGAACTTCAACGAATCGTTAGTGAATTTTTTGGCATTGGCAAGAACGTAAAAAGCTCCAACAGGCTCCACTGCTACGCCAAAACCTATTTTTCTGAGACGCTCAATCATCAATTTACGTCTCTTATCAAAAACGCTAACCATACGCTGAACATCGGGACCAGCTTCTTTAAGAGCGGCGACTCCAGCCCACTGGCTTATGGTGTTCGCGGCGATGAAAAAGTTCTGCACCAGCTTTTGCAAAAGCCGCACGTATTTTTTCGGGGCAATAACATATCCGAGGCGCCATCCTGTCATGGCGAACTGCTTTGAAAACCCGTTAACCACAAATGCGTTGTCCGTAAACTCCAGAATAGAATGCGCTTTTCCCTTGTATACAAGCCCATGGTATATTTCATCCGAAACTACGGTGGGGCCAAGCGTTGCAATCCGATTCATAGTGTCAGCGTCAAGAACTTGTCCTGTGGGGTTTCCAGGCGAATTGATCATAATAGCTTTAGTTCTAGGGCCAATTTTTTCTTTAATTTCTTCAGGGTTGCATCGGAATCCGTCGTGTTCGTTGATCTTTACGAATGTTGGGGTGCAACCTAGGAAGGTGGCGAAGTTGGGATAACATGGGTAATGGGGGTTAGTCAGTATCACTTCGTCTCCTTCCTCGAGTAGTGCGGAAAACGTGATTAGTAGACCTGGCGAGGATCCGTTTGTAACTATCACTTGGTCAGGAGAAATGGATACATCGTATCTTTCAAGGAAGTGTTCAGCGATGGCTTCTCTTAACTCTAGAATCCCGACACTTGCTGTATAATAGGTTTTTCCTTCACGTAAGGCCTTTGCTGCAGCCTCCGTGATGCAGTTAGGTGTTGGAAAATCGGGCTCTCCTACCTCTAGATGAATGATTGAACGTCCTTGTCGTTCGAGTTTCTTAGCCCGTTCCATCACTTCCATGACATAGAACGGTGGCATATCTACCACGGCCTTACGCATTCTACACATCCTCATTTCTCAGATAAACTCATGAAACATCAACATTTAACTTAAACCTTTTTATTTTTATGCGGTTTGTAAATGGCTATGCTCATGGTGACCCGTTCGGTGCAATAGCCTTTTCTTATGGATAGATTAAGAGTATGACAGTTATACGAATTTAGGAATCAACGGGTTTTCTATTTCTTCAACCATTCTTTATGCAGACAATCCAATATTCTGGGGCAACTCAAACATACATCAGGAACAAAACTGTCTCTTGGGCGACTCCTTAAATATCCCAAGTGATAGGGGCATCCTGGAGGGCCTGGTTCTTTTGTGGCTTCAGCGGGAGCTTCTTCTGGGCTCTCGAAAATTTCAGAGTCATCTTCTGGGGGTTCAAGGGGAACAGCCTTCGGAGTTTCTAGGGATTCTTTCTCTGAAGTTTTAAATGATGTTTTTTCTGAGGGTTTGACTGAAGCAGTTTCTGAGATTTTGATTGGAGCGGGCTCTGGCATCTCTGGAGTTTCAGGTTCAACCTTTGGAATTTCCGCTGGTGCGCTTTTCAAGTCTTTTGGAAAATCTTTAAGAAAGGTTGCTTCAGTCTCGCTAAGGGGTTGCACATGCTTCTTTTTTAGCTTCTTGTGGAGTTCTGTGGAGTCTATTTCAGGTTTTGTTTCTAGCTTAATGGCTACTATGTAAAACAGGACAACTACGAGAGCGACCACTATGAAGGCTGTCAGAAAGAGAGTTTCCATTCCGATATTAAGCATTAGTCTTCACTTATAATACCGTCTTGTTGTGGCGTGTCTAAAATAAATTGTGAATTTAGTATACAGATACAAGATTCCTAAGTTACGTCTTTAGTTTGGTTTTTCTTGCCCTCAATTCTAGCCTCTTCCATGTCAGTTTCATAACATGAACTCGTCTAATCTCCAAATTTAATTAACATGTAACACTATCCTATAGCTTCGAACAAGTTTCACCTACATGTTGGCTAGGAACAAAAATGAAAGCTCTGCCAAGAAGATTTTACACGCGTAATACGCTCACTGTTGCAGAGGAACTGCTGGGAAAACATTTGGTCAGATATACAGTGGGAAGCGAGATTGTGGGAAGAATCGTGGAGGTCGAAGCTTATGGAGGTAGCGATGATCCTGGAAGTCATGCATGTCGTGGAATGACTCCTAGAAATCAATTGATGTTCAGAAAAGGAGGTTTTGCCTATGTTTACTTCGTATATGGAATGCATTATTGTTTTAATGTAGTAACCGAGAAACAGAATGTTCCAGGTGCTGTTTTAGTCAGAGCTTTAGAGCCCATAAATGAGATAGAAATCATGAAGAAGAATAGAGGAACTAGCAACGTGCTCAATTTGACAAACGGTCCAGCCAAGTTAGCGGAAGCTATGAACATAACTGGAAAACAAAACGGTTTAGATTTAACAAAGAGCAAAGAACTGTTCATCTGCAAGCCGGAGGAGAAGGAGAGATTTGAGGTGGTGTCTACAAAGAGAATTGGAATAAAGGTGGGTGTTGACAAGCCGTGGAGACTTTATGTAAAGAATAACAGGTTCGTTTCAAGAAAATAGAAAATGCCTTCACTTTGCTCAGTCTTCATTGTTTCCATTAATTTCTTGGTTATGTAAGTTGACGTAAACTCTCAGCAATGGCTCCTCTTCTGTTCAGATTGTTAAGCATAACGTTGATTCGATAACGACTTTTCAACGTTCGCATCACCTGCGCCGCAATATAGCTTGGGCGCAACAAGAAATCGTAGAAATACTCGCGGATCATTTGCTGAATTTCTTCGTATGGAACGGTGTCAGAAGAAACTTCAGACACACAAAGCCCAGTCTCCCAGTATTTATCAGCGTCTATAACGCCTTTCATGACGAGTTCATCCCAAAGGTCTGTTCCCGGGAAAGCTCCTAGAATGTTGAATTGCGGCACGTCTAATTTTAGATGTTGCGCAAACTTTAGGGTGTTCTGTATCTCTTGCCTCGTCTCGTTTGGTGCGCCAACTATGAACGAGCCGACAATAACGTCTACTCCAGCTTTTCTTGCAGCCCTAACCGCAACTTCAGCCTGCTCAGGAGTTGTCTGCTTATTAAAATAGTCTAAAACGTGTTGATTGGCGCTCTCAATTCCGAAATACATCATTATGCAGCCTGCCTTCACGCTTTCCCGCAGCATTTGGTAGGAACAGTGGTCGACGCGTGAGTCGCAGATCCATTGTATGTCCATTTTCTCCTTTCTAATCTCTCGGCAGAGCTTCATCACTCTCTTCTGGTTTAGAGCGAAGTTGTCATCTACAAAGAGAAACTGTCTATACCCCTCACTCACCAACAAGCGTAGTTCTTCCAAAATGTTCTCCACAGATCTGGGTCTCCACATGTTCCGAGCGAACTTGCGGCATCCACAAAAGCGACAGCGAAATACGCATCCACGGGAAGAGAGGATGCTGGTGAACTTTTTGGGAGCGACGTTGGCTCCTACGATTGTTGAGTGGTACTCGGCATCTAACAGTTCGCGGTCAGGTAAGGGTAAGGAATCAACGTTTTTGAGTAATGGGCGATCAGGCGTTGAGACGATTCGGTTTTTCTTCTTGAAGGTGATGCCCAACACTTCTTTGAGATCACCCTTTCCTTCTAAACACTTCGCAAGTTCAAGGCAGGTGTGTTCTCCATCACCCCTAACAATCAGGTCCACAAAAGGATATGTTCTAAGAATTCTTTCAGCGTTAAAGGTTGCATGGTAGTTGCCNNTTAATGTGGAAAAGCCTAGTATGTCTGGGTCTTCCCGTTTCACCCAGTCAACCGTGTCCTTTACGGAAAAGCTTTGGGCTGACTGATCCAATACTGAAACTTCGATTCCCTCATTCTTTAAGATCGTGGCTATGTACAGTGTGCCAAGTGGAGGCCATGAGCCAATAGCTTTCTTTTTCTCTGAAACTGGAAGTTCTACGTTGGGACTGGGGACTATGAATGAAAACTTCATCCTTAATTCGAAAACCACATTATCAGAAAGTTCGCTATTAAACTTTGCTTTATGAAACCAAAAAATAGAAAACGAGCTAACTCTATGCCTCTCAGAACTAACAAATCTGCGCGCACATGAAGTGATATATCTTTAAGTAATTAACAGAAAACAAGGTTTGTAATCATTAAGTGCATTCTAGAGAGCCAATTCATAACGTATAATTGACAGCTGACAGCCTAAGATTATTGACCAAAAATGGAGAACGCAAGTTCGCGATGGCGACTGTTATTTCATAGTTTGGGTTTAGGTTGCCTCAGCACTTCTATATTTCTTCAGATTTTGGTCTTCAAGGACATAGTTCAACAAGGCTATTTCTTAGCCACCGAGAAAAATCAATTAATATTGTCACTTGAGGTGTTTCTAACTTTTTTCGCAGTCATTTATTTTATCTACATGTATCAGCGATTCGTTCGTTCGTTAAGATGACTTTTCGAGTATGCAAAATATTTCTGTAACAACGTTCACGCCTTATGATCACATCTGAATTTGTTTCTCTATTTCAATAACCTCTTCTGGAAGAGGCTGTCTAGGATAATTGTAAAGGGGACCACCTGGCCTCTCATTATAGTATGGTCTATTGCAGCCAGGGCAGCCAGAGGTGACGAAGGGACGACCAGTTCTGATCACATTCCGTATCTGCTCTTCTGGAACACCGAAGTCGATGAGGCGGTTGTCTTCGTTAAACCTCATATTTTCGTATCGTGTTTTTCCTTGAATTATTAGAAAGCGGGCAATCTGAATTCTTCTGTAATAGCTGAGAGACGGTTGAGGATGATTTTCTAAGGCAGTTCCATGGATAGGTGTAAAAGCAAACAGACTAGGATACACGCCTGTGTCCACGCACCACTGGATGATTTGGATAAGTTCTTTCTCGTTTTCTCCAAGCCCTGCTATAAGATGAGTGGAGACTGAGCCTTTTCCGAAAGTTTGCACAGCCTCTTTCAATGCTTTAAGCTGGTTCTTCCAAGTATATGGTCCTTTGGCGGAGGCGCCTTTAACAATGTTAAATAATTCTTCAGTCGCAGCATCTAAGGCAATGCTAACTCGATCAACTCCGCTCTCAGCCAACATTTTCATTTGCCTCTTGTTTAACGGCTGACAAGAAATGGATAGGGGTATCTTTGTGCGCAATCGGATTTCTTTTGTAAGACTTAAAAGGTCGTTAAAAACTGTGGGATAATTAAGCGCTTGTATGCAAACCCGTTTTATTGCGTTTCTTTTCGCGACATGTTCTATCCCATGAAGCACTTGCTCTGTTGGAAACGGTGGCCAAGATATCCTAGAAAGCATGTCTGCTCTGCCCTTGCTTGTTTTAGCTTGGGGACAAAAGCCGCAGTTGGCATGGCACTTACTAGGTCGATATGTAAGTAGATATATGGTTGTGGGTTTAGCGTCTAACGTGCCTCGTGTCAAGCCCAGTACGATGGCGGAGCCAATGGAAACTCGAATTTTTTCGGGGAAGCGTCTCTCGTTCATCATCTAGTCCCAATAGCGCTCAGATTTATAAATTAAGGAGTGCATCGTCTTAATATTTATTCCATAACTGGTGGACCTTGTGTTAAGCTCCAAAGACAGCTATAAAAGCTTACTACGTGCAGATGGCAAGGAACTTGAAGAAGTCTTAGCCACCACTCAGAGCATTAGCTGGAAGAATTTTGGGAAGAAAATCAAATTCTATGCCCCCAGCTTCATCTATTACAAAACAGACTATTTCTGCTCATCGCCCGCAGCCTTCCCATCCATCTCCGTTACTGGTTCCTCCTGCGCTTTAAAGTGCAAGCACTGCGGTGGAAAGGTCTTAAACACGATGGTTCCAGCGACTACGCCCAGCGACCTGATTAACCTTTGCGCTGAGCTGAAAAATAAGGGAGCTGTTGGCTGCCTAATCAGCGGTGGATGCTTGCCAGATGGTTCTGTTCCGCTTGACAGATTTGTGGATGGCATTGCGGAAGTCAAACGGGATATGGAACTAACTATCGTGGTGCACACGGGCGTTATTGACTTTTCTACGGCGAGGAGATTGAAGGAAGCGGGAATTGACGCTGCCCTCATCGACATAATTGGTTCAGACGAAACTATACGGGAGATTTATCAACTAAACGTTAAGGTTGAGGATTACGACCGGTCTCTGAGGGCGTTGCATAAATCTGGAATATCATTTGTACCCCACGTACTAGTTGGACTTCATTATGGCAAGCTAAAGGGCGAGTTTCAAGCGCTCAAAATGATTTCAAAATACTCGCCTTCTGCTGTCATAATCATTGCGCTGATGCCGATACACGGTACGCCGATGGAAAACGTGAGTTCCCCTAAGCCGAAGGATATAGTGAGGGTGCTGGCAACAGCTAGACTCATGATGCCGCGCACGCCTATAGTTCTTGGATGCATGAGACCGAAGGGGGAGCATAAGGTTAGAACTGACACGTTGGCTGTGAAAGCGGGAGTTAACGCTATAGCGTTTCCAGCTGAAGAGGCTGTTCAACTAGCTGAATCGTTAGGGCTGGAAGTCACGTTTTCATCCTTATGCTGCTCACAAATCTTTGGAGACATTGAAGAACTTAGGAGTGTATAATAAGCGACTCCGTTGAAAGCACACCTTCGATTGCTCGTATTTTATCAGTAACATACGGGAGAGCATCAAGACCCGACGTCTCCACATGTGCAACTAGATCATACCGTCCGAAGACACGGTACACCTTTTTTACTCCTTTTATCTTTTCAATTTCCTCCTTTACCAACTTTTCAAAGTCCATGTGCGCCCCGGTTCCAACTCGTATCAGAACAAACGCCATTACCATGCAAATTCCTCCTTTTACCTTTGAAGAAAGATAAGGAAAAATTTAACGGTTGCTGTCGCCAAATCCATATTTATTTTCATATATTAATATCGAGTTAGATGGTTTTTATGATTGAAGATGACGCGAATCCTTTGTAACCATAATCAAACCCAAAACCCTCCACACCACCTAACAAAACATCCAGTATAAGAGCTATAGGAAGTTATATTTGGATCATATAGCGAAAAGATATGTTGAAAACAAACTTTTCTCGGAAAAACTGCATGCGCCAAAAGGGGAAAACAATACAAACAACATAACAAACCAACCTCACTATAGTTAATTTTAAAACATGCATCTGCACAATATTCGTAGTCAAGAGGTGAAAAGTTTGGTTAAAGTAGACAGCTACGAGGTGCCTGAAGGACTCTACTACTCAGAGGAATACACGTGGGTGCGCGTTGAAAACGGAAAGGTGAGAATCGGCATCACAGACTACGCTCAAAAGCAACTGCGAGAAATCGTTTTCGTCGAACTTCCAAGCACAGGTGACACCATCACCCAGACTGAACCCTTCGGAACCGTGGAATCAGTTAAGGCTGTTTCCGACCTTGTTGCACCCGTAAGCGGCAAGATTGAACAGGTTAACGAAGAACCAGGAGATAAACCAGAGTTGCTCAACGAAAGTCCATATGACAAAGGTTGGCTTATTGTCGTGTCTCCAACGAACTTGGATGCTGATTTAAAAGCACTCATGGACTTCAAAAAGGCTGTGGAATGGCACAAAAGCAAAGCTAAAGAAGGCTAAAACATGCCAAGGAGAATCGTCATCATCGGAGCCCACGCCGCAGGCGTCGACGCAGCTGCAGCCGCTAGAAAAACAGACAGAACCGCTGAAATCATCCTCTTAACCACGGAAAACAGAGCAGGATACTCACGATGCGGCATACCGTTTGTTCTAGGTAAACACATACCCAAATTTAACGACCTTATAGTTTATTCACCAGGCTTTTATCGCATGATGAAACTTGACCTTCGATATGAAACAACCGCAACAAGCATAGACATAGAAGCCAAAACCGTTGAAATTCAAGACAAGACGGGAAAGAAAGAAAAGCTGGAATATGACAGCCTAATCATTGCCACTGGTGCCTCCCCGTTTATACCACCTATAAAAGGACGAGAAAAACAAGGAGTATACGCGGTTCGTACCCTCGAAGACGGAGAGAAAATCGATAAAGCCATAAAAACCGCCAAGTCAGCAGTTGTGATAGGAGCTGGCTTAATAGGACTCGAAACCGCGGTAGCTTTTGTTGAGCGAGGATTAAAAACCACAGTTGTAGAACTTCTTCCATACGTTTTGCCGGTGATGCTGGACAAAGACATGGCTGACATGGTTCAAGAGAAGCTGGAAGAAAAAGGCTTAAACATCATCGTTGGACGTGGAGTCGACGAAATTCTCGGAACCAATAAAGTTAGCGGAGTTTCAGTTGGTGGAGAAAAAATTCCAACTGACATAGTGGTAGTAGCTACAGGGATAAGAGCGAATACCAAGCTGGCTGTGGATGCAGGTGTAGTGCTGGGTGAAACTCGAAGCATAAAAGTGAACATGCGCATGGAAACTTTCAAGATGGTGAACAATCGAGTGCGACCACTAAAAGATGTTTATGCAGTGGGAGACTGCGCTGAATCAGTAAACTTGATTACCCATAGACCTATGCTGAGTCAACTTGGAACAACAGCTGTGAGACATGCAAAAGTGGCGGGAATCAACGCTGCTGGCGGATACGCTATGTTTCCTGGATGTTTGGGCTCTGCGATCACAAAGATGTTTGACTTTGAAGTTGGCGCCACTGGCTTAACAGAGTTTATGGCGGGACGAGCTGGAATCAAAACCGTGGTAGGAAGCATGACTTCAAAAACTAAGGCTGACTATTTCCCAGGAGCTCTACCAATCCGAGTGAAGCTGGTTGTGGAAAAAGAAACAGAAAGGCTTATCGGCGGTCAAATCATAGGTGGGGAGGAAGTAACTCAACGCATAAACGCGTTGTCCTTTGCCATACAAAAGCAGATGACTGTGCGGGAACTGGCGAAGGCAGACACTTGTTATGCTCCGCCTGCAAATGAGACTTGGGAACCCATGGTTTTGGCTGCGGAAACAGCGCTAAGAAAACTGCGATAACATCGCCAATAGTCTTCCCTCTTTATTTTTCAACGTTGTTATACAAATTTGAAAATCTAATTATACATATTCGTCTACATGTGCAAAAAAGTTGCATTTTGATAATCAATAGTTTCATGGTTATTACGTATTTTCCACGTTAAAACGTCAATACGGCGAATTGTGGCGAAAGCTTTTTAGGAAAAAACACAGATTAAGTTGACACTCTAGATAGAGGTGATTGAGAATGGCAGTAAATGTTGCAATCAACGGATTCGGAAGAATAGGAAGACTACTATACCGAGCAGCCATAGAAACCAAAGCCGACATCAACTTCGTAGCAGTAAACGACTTAACTGACGCTAAAATGCTGGCACACCTCCTACAAAACGACACAGTACACGGCAAAGCACCCTTTAACGTCAAAGCTAAGGAAGGAGCCCTAATCGTCAACGGAAAAGAACTTAAGATTTTAGCACAACCAGATCCAGCAAAACTACCTTGGAAGGAAATGGGCGTTTACCTAGCAATAGAATCAACAGGAAGATTCCGAAAGAGAGAAGACGCCTCAAAACATCTGCAGGCGGGAGCCAAAAAAGTGTTAGTTTCAGCACCGATGAGCCCAGCTACCAGCGCAGACATAACCTTAGTCTTAGGAGTAAACGACGACAAATATGATCATAAAAAACACAATATAATCTCTCTAGCCTCCTGCACAACAAACGCCGTAGCTCCAGTAGCCAAAGTGTTGAATGACAAGTTTGGCATCAAAGCGGGACTAATGACCACCACTCACGCTGTAACTAACGATCAACGACTACTTGACATGCAACACAAAGACTTTCGGCGAGCCCGATCAGCTGCATTCAACATGGTGCCAACAACGACAGGCGCAGCTGTAGCTGCTACCCTAGCTTTGCCAGAGCTTGAGGGAAAAATGAACGGTCTAGCTTTACGTGTACCTATACCAGACGTCTCTATAATTGACTTTGTGGCTACGCTGAAAAGAGAAGTTACCAAAGAAGAAGTAAACGCTGCATTCAAAGCTGCCGCTAAAGGAGAACTGAAAGGAATTTTGGACTACACGGAAGAACCAATGGTTTCATCGGATTACGTACACAATCCATACTCGTCAATTGTAGACGGGCTTTCCACAATGGTTATCGGAAACTTAGTCAAGGTGCTTTCGTGGTACGACAACGAATGGGGCTACTCCGTTAAGATGGTGCGGATGGCAGAGAAAATCTGCAAGATAGAAGCAGGTAGCTAACGAACCATACACAACTCTTCGAATCCAAATTTCACTTTTTTGAAAATAAGGAGAGGAAAGAATGCCCAAATTCTTAACAATAGACGACCTCAACTTTAAAGATAAAACAGTTCTAGTCAGAGTGGACTTCAACTCGCCCATAGACCCGCATACCAAGAAAATTCTAGACGACACTAGAATACGAGCACACGCAGAAACAACCATCAAAGAACTAGTTCAGAAAAGCGCCAAAACCGTAATTTTAGCACATCAAGGCAGACCGGGAAGCGCTGACTTCACTCCACTCAAGCAACACTCACAAGCCCTCAGCAAGGCACTTGGCATGCCAGTGAAATACGTGGAAGACGTTTTTGGAGAAAAAGCGAAAAAAGCCATTAAGGAACTGAAGAGCGGTGAAGTTCTCGTTTTAGAAAACGTTCGAACATACCCAGATGAAAGAAAAAAAGGAACACCCGAAGAACACGCAAAATCCGAATTCGTAAAGAACCTAGCTCCACTAGCCGACATATTTGTTAACGACGCCTTCGCAGCTGCCCACCGAGCCCACATATCAATCGTAGGATTCACTGCGGTTTTGCCCAGCGTTGCTGGTCGAATAATGGAAAGGGAACTTAAATCCTTAAGCAGGGTTTTAGAGAATCCTGAAAAGCCTTGCGTCTACATTTTTGGAGGAGCAAAAGCCGACGACTCCCTAAAAATATCCCAGTACGTGCTGGAAAACAACATTGCAGACCACATACTAACCGGCGGAGTAATCAGCCACCTCTTCCTCGTAGCAAAAGGATTCAACCTCGGAAAGCCAAGCATGCAATTCTTGGAAAAAGAAGAAGTTCTAGGCTTAGTGCCAGGCATACAAGAGCTGATGAAAACGTACCCAGGCAAGATTGAAGTGCCAACTGACGTAGCTGTGGACGTGGAAGGAAAAAGAAAAGAACTAGCAGTTAACGAGTTGCCTACAAGTTATCCCATCTACGACATAGGAACAGAGACTGCCAAAAAATACGGAGCAATAATACGTGAAGCCAAATCCATCGTTGTCAGCGGCCCCATGGGAGTTTACGAAAACAAGGAGTTTCTATTGGGCACAAAGAAAACCTTTGAAGCAGTAGCTGCTTCTAAAGCGTTTTCTTTAGTTGGAGGAGGACACACTGTGGCGGCTACGAAAGAACTGAGACTAGCCAACCAAATAAGCTACATAAGCACTGCAGGAGGAGCTCTCATAGAGTTTCTTATGGGAGGAGCCTTGCCGGGTGTCGTGGCGCTTGAAAAAGCGGCGGCTAGAGCCTGAAGTCTGAATATCGCTTCGCCAACTTCCCTTTTTTTAGGTCAAAATGCGAGACAGATAACTCTTGATAAGACTTAACTATCTAGAGTTAATTTTGTAGTCTTATGGACATACTAACCTTCATCATAATAGTAGTAATAGTTAGCGTCTCAGGAGCGTTGGCTCCCGGCCCCCTATTTTTCGCCACCATCTCTTACGGAGCCAAGTTAGGAGCCAAGAGTGGGTTGGCGTTTTCTGTTGCGCACACTCTAATCGAGTTTCCCCTCGTCATCCTATTAGCACTCGGGCTTCTAACCGTTGCTAACGAGCCGACCATCAAACTCTTAACAGGAGTTGCCGGAGGACTGGCTCTTCTCGTTTTAGGCGCCTTACAGATTCGTGACGGCCTTACCTCTAAATTTGATACATCCAGTGAAAGCAGAGGGGCTTCCAAGAACCCTCTGTTTGTAGGTTTAGTCCTCACTGGTTTGAACCCGTTCTTTATTGGTTGGTGGCTAACAATTGGGGCAGATCTGATTCTTCAAGCTCTTGCGTTCGCGTCCCTAGCCGGCGTTGTGCTTATGTATGTCAGTCATATATGGATGGATTACGTGTGGCTTACAGCTGTCGCCCATTTCGCAAAGATGGGAATAAACGTTGTAGGAGTCAGAGGGTACAAAGTCGTCGTGATAGTGTTCGGAGCAGTGTTGATTTTCTTTGGGTTCCTTTTTCTCACGTCAATTCTCTGAACTCCCATATATCGTCCTGTCTTTTCTCTATCAGCTTTTGCTATAATGTAGATACTGAAATTATGGTTGATGAACAGAAAAACTTTACATTTGATTCTGTGCCCCTGCGCGCGACAAAGTTTTAATAATGAACAGAATTGAATAGCTGTTAAAAGGAGAAGGATGCCATGTCGTCTAAGTCTAGTGAGAAGTTTATTGTATGGGGAAAAAAGCGGTTTCCCCCCCAAAATCCTGGATGTCAGAAGCCGCCGTTATTGTGAAGAAAGCCGAAGGATCCTGTTTAACAACCCTTGATGGAAAAAAGATAATTGACTTCACAAGTCAATGGCAATCAAATAATGTCGGTAATGTTCACCCAGAGGTTCTTGAGACTTCTGTCGATGCCTTAAAACGATACGGCTTCTTAATACCGGCTCTCGGTATGGTGCCTGAAGCCTACGAGCTTGCAGAGAAGCTGGTTGAAATCTCGCCTGGAAAGAGGTTTTCAAGGGTTACGTATGAGGTTTCTGGAACAGAGGCTGCGGAGGCTGGCGTGTCTTATGCCTTAGCCTATAAAGACAGACCCTTGATAATATCTTTTATCAAACAGTATCACGGTATGTCTCTAGGAGCCAAGAACATTGGTTCTTTAAGCTCTGATATTAGGAGGTTTAACGAAACCTTCCAGGGAGGCGTATTGTTTGCGCCCTATCCTCTAACCTATGGAGTCCCGTTCAAGGGCTCCCCCGAGGAATATGCAGATTTCTGCCTCTGGTACATTGAAGACCAGATCCTAAAATACATTTCACGCTCAGAGCGAATCGCTGGGATTCTCTTTGAACCCATCATCGGAGAAGGAGGATACTGGGTTCCCCCAGACAACTTTTTCCCGGACTAAAGAAACTCGCAGACGAATATGACTGGGCACTAATATGTGATGAGGTGTTGGTTGGTTTTGGCAGAACAGGAAAAATGTGGTCAATAGAGCACTGGAATATTGATACGGACTTAATGCCAATAGGTAAAGCCCTTAGTGGAGGGTTAATGCCTTTGGCAGGTTGTATGGGAACCGAAGAAGCCATGGGAGGAACGGAAGCTTACTCATGCAGCACATTCGGTGGACATCCAGCGTCCTATGCAGCAGCATTAAAGAACATAGAAATTATAGAAAGGGAAAAACTGTGCGATAGAGCTGCAAGGCTAGGTGAAGTAGCATTGAGAAGAATGAAGAAATGGATTGATCAATATGAAATTGTTGGTGACGCAAGAGGTAAGGGACTTATGTTGGCAATAGACATGGTAAAGAAGAAGGAAAAGCCAGGCATGTTTCCCGAAAACGTTGAAGTCGCTGAAAAAACATATTATCAAAGCATGGAAGAAGGAGTGTTACCTCTCTGGGGCACTGGCGACACCCATTTGAGAGTAGTGCCTCCACTAAACATACCGAAAGAACTGCTAGATCAAGGTCTTACAAAAATAGAACAGGCGATTAGGAAGGTTCAGAAAAGTCTTTAGCTAAATATAGCCTTGTTCCGTTCGTTAGGATGACTTGCATGCCTCTCTTTTTGAATCATATATCTAAAATGATAATATTAATCGTTTCCGAATGCAGACTATAACTGAAATAATGACTATAATTGTTGGAGACGTATGTGCAACATGAGACGTCACATTGAAAACGAAAAAAATAATGAAACTCGATACAGCCACTAGCATATTCTGCTTTTTCGGTAGAGCTAAGTTTGTCAAGGAGGTGCCTTCCTTTGTCCCGTAGCCTTTTTGGAGATGAAATTGAGATTTTGCGGAGAACAGTTGAAGGTAGGAAAGTGAAGGTGAAATGGGATTGGGTGAACTTTGAAAGCACTAAAGCTTTCCCGGTTGACGACAATTTGATGTCATGGGTTATCGGCCAAGACAGAGCACTGCAAGAATGTTTCCTCTGTCTTGATGAGTGGGCGCACAAACTGAAGTGGCTTGAAAAGAACAGATGGTACGAAGAGTGGAGGGCGCCAAGCAAAGTTAAACCTGGCGCTAAAACGAAATTGAGCCCTGGACCCTATTTGCTTCTCTTGGGAGAACCTGGAACTGGAAAGTCTCTTATTGGAAGGGCGTTAGCGGATAAGCTTACTGAAATCTACAAGGAAAACAAAATTAAGTTATTTGATGTTCTCTGTTGGAAAAATAAGATTATTCCAAGTGAACCAAAAATCTCGATTAATGAGGCGGGTAAGGGTAAAGAGGTAATACGTAAAGAGAAGTTTAGACAGGAGAAGAAGAAGTTTCTAATTTCAACTGGTTTAAAACTGCTTATAGCTTTCCTGATAATATTTGGCATAACACTTCTGTTCCTCGGACTATACGGCATAAACGACATCTTCTTGAAATGGGCTTCCAACTCTGAGATAGCTGAAAACTTAACTTTGCAGGAAGCATTTTCCTACAATTTCTTGGACTATTTTGCAAGCCAATTCCCCTCATTGACACTCATCCTTGTCCCAGCGGGGTCAATGCTGTTCTTCGCTATACTAATTTGGTGGTTTGGAAGGCTTGGCGGAGCCAGTAATCTGCCGGGCATTGGTGGAGCCCAACAATCTAATGTGCCTAAATTGATAGTTGACAATTCTTCTCAACATGCGCCTTTCATAGATGCTACTGCTCACAGGTCTTCTCAACTGTTTGGAGACATAGCTTGGGACCCGTACCAAACTGGTGGGCTGGGAACACCTGAACATCAGAGAGTGACCGCTGGAGACGTTCACAGAGCATCTCTTGGCATCCTCTATATAGATGAAATTAAGAATCTTGACCCAGTTGAAGCCATCACTCTACTAACGGTATTAGAGGATGGACAACTACCCATCACCTCAAGGGGACGTCTACAACTCGGCGGCACCGCTGCATTAGCTGTTTCCACCGAACCGATTCCCTGCATGTGTTTCCTTGTCGGCGCTGGCAACTTTGATTCAATCAGCCAAATACATCCAGCACTAATGGACAGAATATATGGATATGGCAAAGTTGTCCGAATGAACAATGACATGCCTAACACTGTGGAAAATCGCCGCAAATATGTTCAGTTTATTGCCCAAGAAGTACAGCGTTTCCATCTGATTCCTTTCAGTAGAGAAGCTTGCGAAGAGATTGTTGCTGAAGGCAGACGTAGAAGCAACAAAAAAGACGCATTGGCCACCAAGTTTAGACCATTAATTTCAATCATTAAAACTGCTGCTACGCTAGCTATGAACGAAAAGAAGAAAGTTGTTGAGAGAAGTCATGTTATAGAAGCTATTGAAAATCATTGCAAAACAATTCAGAGACAGATATTGGAACATCAGCTAAGTGAGAGAGGCAAACTGTTAGAAATTAAGCCTCAAGGGGATAAGCTTGGACAAATCTATGGTTTAGCAGTTGTATCAGACCCTTACAGTGGAGAAAAGACAGGAAACGTGTTGTGCGTCAGAGCGCACATGGTTAAGAGAAGTAAGGGTTCTAGAGAATATCCATTGAAAGGATACTATAAGGTGACTGGTATAGCTAAGGGAAGTGCGGAGAAATTCATATCTGACAGCGTGGCGAAGGTTAGGAGTGTTATTCTTCAAAAATATGGAGTAGACATTGCTCAAGACTATTTGACTCACATTGACTTTGCACAGTCTTATGGAGTTGATGGGCCATCAGCTGGCGTTACAATGGCTATACTGCTTTGTTCTCTACTGGAAGGAAAACCAATCAGACAAGATGTGGCTGTCACTGGCGAAATTAATGTTGGAGTGAATGATGCAGTGCCAGTTACTGCTGTTGGAGGACTACATGAGAAGATTAAAGCTGCTGAAGCATGGGGATTCAAGAAGGTGGTGGTGCCTAGAAAGAACTTTGACTATTCCATGGATGTTAAAGACTACAAGATAGAAGTGGTGTCAGGCAAAAACTTAGACGACTACTTGAAAGAGTGTTTAGCATANNGTCGGCTAAAAACTTAGACGACTACTTGAAAGAGTGTTTAGCATAATTCCATAAAATAGCTTCTTTCCTTCAACTTCTATAAAGTGCTCAAAGCGAAGGATATGCCACCTTCAATCGCTTTATGCAAACTTTAAGGAGGGAGAAGCCTCGTGGGCGATCAGCCGTTGGTCTTCAGCTATTTGGTTAACTATACCCTTCACGAGTTCCTCATCACGCGCCACTTTTCCAACCACGTGTAGTCTACCCTTTGTAATTGAGGCGACAAGTTCGGTTACAGCGAATCCATAGGTTTCTCGCCCAAAAAAGTGAGGATTTGTGTTCACGATAACGGTGTAAACTCTCTCCTTTCTGATCATTCTGGAAACAGACAACACGTCTCTTACAGCCAGATCTTCATATTGTCTAGTAGCGATACTAACCTCGTCAAACTTGCGAATTTCGCTGGTTTCTAGACTCTTTGCGAGCGGCACGTTGGCGCTCCCATCGGTTATTATTACCATGACCGGTATTGTTGATGAGTCCCTTCGCTTGGCCTCCTTCAGAACCTCTAATGCTTTCAGCATCCCCGTTGCCAAGGGAGTGCCGCCGCTGATGCGCAGTTCCAAGAGCCTCTTTGCTACAACACGGAGATTTGTTATCGGATGCTGAACGACAACCGCTCCAGTTTCTTTGAGCGCAACTATCCCCACTCGATCTCTGAATCTGTAGGCGTCTCTATGGAGTTCTAACAGAGCTTCCTTCACGGCTTCGATGCTTAACAGCATTGACCCGCTTATGTCTATGACTAGGACTAGGGTCATGGGAGCCTTGTATAACCTCACCTTCTCGCGCACATCTTCCAAGCATATCCTAAGAGCAAATTCAGATGGTTTCTCTCTATTTATCTGCCTCCTAGCTGAAACCCTTATCGTAGCTGGTAGGTGGATATCACCTGGTTTGTCATGAGGGAGCCTCCATCCGAAAGACCTACCGCGGTGAAGAGTTGTCACCATTTTCGCCCTTTTCCCAGCATAGCTACTAAATCTCTTAGTAGAAGATTTCTCCATGCTGAAAAAGAGCTTGAAGGGCGCGAGAGCACCTCCCTTAATCTTAGTGAGTATGGAAAACCCTTTATCTACTTCCGGAGATTTTGACGCACGATCAACCGAGGGAATTCCTTTTTTCTGGCTTAAACCGATTTCTTCTTTCTCTGGCGATTCATCCGAGGTAACAGTTACGTTCCTGAGAACACCCCTTACGGATGGAGCACCTTTTATGGCCTTCTCTAGTCTCTTCGCAATTCCGAAGGCCACCATGCCGAGCATCCTATTGATAGTGGCCAAAACTTGAGACATCTTTGATATTAAATCTTGAAGGCTTTTATGTTTTCTAAAGAAGGCTTGCTTCTTTAAGTTCTCCTTCCCTCTGTACCAGAGTATTGCCCGTCCCTTGGCTTTTTCATCGCTTTTTATAGATTTTGTTTTCTCTTTGTAGCCGGTCTCTTTGATTGCTGTGTTCAAGATTTTCTTTATCTCTTCGGGTGGGGCTGGGTCTAGAAAGCCTCCTTCTCTGGTTCTGTGACTTAAAGCGAGTTCAGAGGCAACTAAGATGTCGTCTGGACCCACTTCTGTTCTTCCTTCAAATGCCGCAAGGGTACATGCTGCCTTGCTTATAACGATGTCGGGTCTTACACCATCGACTTTCAAGTCTAAACAGGCTTTACACACCGCTTCAAGAAGCTTTTCAGGCATCTGAACATCTGATAGAACATTTCTCGCTTTGATTATCTTGTTTTTTAGTTCTTCTTGTATAGCTCGATATTTTTCGCGAAATTTTTCAGGATTACTTTCAAACTCGATGTTTCTTCGGACGACCTCCATCCTATCCTCTACTGACGATATTCTTTCAACACCGACAGACAATGGAAAACGATCAAGAAGTTGGGGTCGAAGTTCACCTTCTTCTGGATTCATAGTTCCAATGAAGATGAAGCGGGAAGGGTGACTGACGGATATTCCCTCCCTCTCGACAACATTCCATCCAGTTGCTGCGGCATCCAAGAGATCATCCGCTATGTGGTCTGGCAACAAATTGATTTCGTCAACATAAAGTATGTTTTGATTAGCCTCAGCTAGCATACCTGGTTGTAGAGCTTCTACTCCTCGCTTGATGGCTTTTTCCACATCTAGGCTTCCCACCACCCTGTCTTCGGTGGCACCGAGGGGAAGGTTAACAATCATCATCTCCTTCTCCTTCACCGATAGCTTCTCGCCCCTCAGGTAGCGTTCACTGCACTTTGGACACATGATGGATGGATCATAGGGGTTACAGTTGAACCGGCAGTCTTTCACCACTTCAATTTTTGGCAAAACATCGATTAAGCCGCGCACCACCGTTGTTTTCCCAGAGCCTTTCGGTCCTCGAATGAGTAAACCACCAATCTTCGGATTGATGGCGTTTATGAGAATAGCCAATTTCAGCTTATCCAGCGTAACTATGGCTGAAAAAGGAAAGACTACCCTCCGTTGCATAAACCGCAACACCAATTATGTGAGAGCGAACGAGTGATATAAATAAATCTAAAACAATGTGATTCAAAACCAGTCTAGACGTACACATTTTGAAGCGCAGTAGCTTCATGAAATGCCCTTAGAAATAACTTAAGACGTTCAATTAATTAACAATCTTCAGCAATGGAAAAAGAAAATGGGGGATATCACCAGACTTAGCCTAAAGAGTGTTCAGTATAGTTCTGTAAAAATAGCTAATTTCTATAGACCCGCATATTTTTGGAGTTCCCAGTCTGTGACAGACCTCTGGAATTCATTCCATTCCGCTGTTTTGACTTCAAGGTATTTGTTAAACACATGTTCTCCCAACGCTTCTTTCATCAATTTGCTTTTCTTAAACTCCTTTATTGCTTCTCCTAGATTTGCTGGCAATGTTTTAATGTAGAACTTTGCAAGTTTGCTATCCTCAAATCCGTACACGTCTTCTTCTACAGGGTCTGGTGGCTTAATTTTATCTTCTATTCCTTTAAGACCTGTAGCCAACATAACGGCGAAGGCGAGGTAGGGGTTACAACTTGGGTCTGGGCATCTCAATTCAAGTCTAGTTGATTTTTCTCTGCCCTTACTGTATCTTGGAACTCTAATCAATGCTGATCTATTTCTCTGACCCCAGCAAATATACACGGGTGCTTCATATCCGCGTACAAGACGCTTATAGCTGTTCACAGTGGGGCACAACACAGCTGTAATTTCTCTAATGTATTTGAGTTGGCCTCCCATAAAGTGGTAGGCGAGAGAAGACAGCTTATACTTGTCTTTTTTGTCATAAAAGAGGCTTTCACCGTTTTTGCTTAATATTGACTGGTGGGTGTGCATTCCACTGCCATTGATGCCAAAGATGGGTTTCGGCATGAATGTTGCATGCAAACTGTTTTCATTAGCCACAGTCTTGATGGCTTGCTTAAGCATCATCACTCTGTCAGCCATCTTCAAAGCACCGCAATATTCGATATCTATTTCATGTTGGCTTGGTGCAACTTCGTGATGGCTCATCTCAACTTGTATTCCCAACTTTTCAAGAGTAGATGCCATGACTGCCCGAATGTTAGTTGCAAAATCTCGTGGAGCAAAATCGAAGTATCCCGCCGTGTCATGATAGGTTCTGTTTTCCTTTGATTTAAACAGAAAGAACTCGAGTTCTGGTCCAACATTGTAAAAGTATCCCTTTTTCTTCGCTTTTTCCTCAATCCGCTTGAGAACATATCGAGGGTCACCAACAAATGGAGTTTTGTCTGGGTCATAAACATCACAAATTATTCTTGCAACCTTCTTTCCGTTGCGTGGCCAAGGGAGAGGAATGTAAGTGGGTAAGTCTGGGATCAACATCATGTCGCTTTCATGTATTCTAGTGAAACCTTCTATTGAAGAACCGTCAAACCATTTTCCGTGGTCAAGACAATCGTCCAATTCTCTAGGCGAGATTGTAACGTTTTTTAGATTACCAAACATATCAGAGAACATTAAATCTATGAACTCGATTTTTTCGCTTTTCACTTTTTGTATTATCTTTTCTTTCTCCATAGCGTTACAACAACCTTTTTGAAGTTGAAACTTAGTTAACATTATCTTATAGAATCTGTAGTTTCATTTAAAGATTTTTTTAAATATTTCTGTCAAAAGAATAATGGGAAGTCTATTGCTTAACTTCTTTTTGATAATTCTTTCTTATATTTCTCAAAGATTTCAGTGATGTCTTTTTGAATATCTTTGGGAATTGGTTCTGGCTTATGATTAGCTAAGATTTCATGGACCTTTTCTTTCGCCACCTTAACAATGTCTTTGGCACCCGCCTCCTTCCAAGCTTCGAAAGTTTTGCGGTTACTGATTTTTGGCACCAAATGCTCCTTTAAAAGATATTTCAACGTATGCTTTTCGGCTAGAAAGTGTCCACCAGGCTCGACTTTGCGAATAACATCTACTGCTAAAGTGTCTTCATTCACTTCAAATCCGCGAGCAATCCTCAGAGCTTCTTCTACAATTTCGTTATCGATAACCAACATCTCTGGAGACATAGTGTTAGCACTTTCCAAACCACCTAAACCAGGGATGAGATCTGGACCAGTTAGTATGGTCGTGAGGAGACCCAGTGTTCTCTCATAAGCGGCTTGAGCATCTGGAACCTTAGAATATGAACAGCCACCGCAAACTTCACATGGCAAGTCATAGTAACGAGCTAACTGAGTGAGAGACGCGTTGATGAGGTCACCTTCTGGCGCTATGACGAAGGCTCCGGTTTTAAAGTCAATGCTTCCAGGACATCCAGCATATAGGACTGGTGCCCCTGGACTAGCGAACTCAGAGATTACCACGTTTCCTAAGACTTCAGCGTTGTTAACGACTAGCGTGCCTGCAATGGTAACTGGGCTTGTCTGACCAGCTAAAGGCATAGCAAGTGGAACAACTGGAATACCAGCCTTAGCAAACTCTATGACAGCGTCCATCAATCCCTTTTCATATCCGAGAGGAGCAATTGGGCACTGAACTGCTGAAATAATCGGTTTTTTCTTTAATTCTTCTTTGCCTCCAACAATGGCGGCGGCAATTTCAATTTCATATCGAGCTTCTCTTGCGTTTTCTGCGAAATTCTCAACATGCTTCTCTGAGTTATTAAGGCAAGTAAGCATTGTGGTAAGCCTTTGCAAGGGTTCTGGAACGTCTATGGGAGTTAATGACGGCCAGATAACATTAACTGTGTTTAGATAATCCGCCAAAACAGCCCAGCGAGCAAGATCTTCCTTTGTTGAGGATCTACGCTCATCTGTTTCATAATCTCTTATTAAAACACCATATCCATCTGTGGTGAAGTGTGTATCTTTTTTATCAAGTAAGAAGTCGTTCTTCGGGTTTCTGGCGCAATATTTCAGCGTTTTCGGAGCCTTTTTTAAGGCTTCTTTGACCAGATGCTGAGGTATTGTGGCTCGGTTCTTTTCGTAATCAATGTTTGCCCCAGCTTTCTTCAAAATGTCTAAGGCTTGTTTACTCGGGATTTTCAGGCCTGGATTTTCTAAGATTTCTAAAGTTGCGTCGTGGATGTCTTGAATCTCGGTTTTTGAGAGTAGGTTCAAACTTGGCTTACCCAATCTTTTGTCTCTCCAATTTGATATATGTTAATTGACAAGTTAAACATCAATAATTTTTATGATTTTTTATGATGTTGTTAAAGAACTTATGTTTATGAGTGAAACCTCAAAAATTTTTTGGAAATTTGGTAGCGGGGGGTAGATTTGAACTACCGATCTCTGGGTTTCCCAACAGGGCTTATGAGCCCAGCGGGTTCACCTGGCTACCCCACCCGTATAGGAGGAGTTTTCCTCTCGCTACAGTTTATCCCCGCCACCCTTCAATTCTGAAACATCGGTTTCTTAAGTCTTTCCACAATAGCTTAAAAGTTAAGTCTTAATCGCTCGTAAAACTCTATTAAATGAGGGGTTCAAGGAACTTGCGTTACATTAGTAGTCTGAGTAAATCTCCGATCAAATGAGAAATTATTGCTCCCGTAATAGCCAACACAGCATATTTTAATCCTGTTTTGTATGGGTTCTCTTTGTTCAGTTTGCCCACGTAATTGCCAAGAATGAACGATAGAATAGTTCCAAGTGAAAAGGTAGTAAGTACGGCGTCAGACATGTTGAGAAACGCGAAGGGGGAAAGCAAGATTATTAAGGCTACAATTGTGGCCATAAATGAAAGCACGCTACTCATTAAGACTTCCATCTTTGAATGTATTCTAGTTGGAACTCCATGTTCTACGGTTTCATGAATTTGCAATCCCCTTTCTGCTGATTGGGACATGAAAAGCCCTATGGAATTCCCAAAGGCGTTTGCTATTCCTCCAATTATGCCAGAAATTATGACTAGATTTGTGCTAGAAGTTGCCTCTGCAACCCCCATTGTTAACCCTAGACAAAGAATTGTGCCATCTGCAAGACCGAAAGCTATTCCTTCCATTCGATAACTAGTTTCCTCTTTTTCCTTTTCAGCCATGTTCAATTCCCTTCAGCATCCAATATCACTGCTGTTGCGTCTTAAAGGATTTTCTAACATCCCGCAAACCGATACCAGAACCCAAACAACTTTTAAGGTTAATGTTTATTGTTTGAACCATAAAGGTACTGTGTAAGTTGTGAGTAAATATTTACGCTAGAGCATGGAAAGATTAGGAGGGAAGATGATAAAACATGTCCTTCATGCCCATCCAAGTCATCCTAGACAAAAATTACGAAGGTAAACATGTAGACATAAGAGGTTGGGTCTACAGAAAACGAGAGAGCAAAGACACAGTTTTTCTCATAATACGCGACGCCACCGCTACTATTCAATGTACCGTGAAGAGAGAGAGTCCCGCTTGGGCTGACGCCAAAAAAGTCATAATAGAATCATCCGTAACCTTGAGCGGAACTGTGAGAAGCGATAAGCGGGCTCCAGGAGGATTTGAAATTTCCACGGACCAGTTGAACATCATTGGGCTGGCTGAAGTTTTTCCAATAACAAAAGATCAGAGCAAAGAGTTTCTGCGAGACGTTCGACACTTGTGGTTGCGAAGCCAAAGGATGGGCACAATCATGAAGATACGAAGTGAAGTGTTAAAGTTTATACATGAGTTTTTCAGAAAACAGGACTTCATCGAAGTTTCGCCGCCCATGTTTATCTCCAGCGCTTGCGAAGGCGGTTCTACTCTTTTTGGACTAAAGTATTTTGACAAAGATCTGTACCTCACTCAGAGCGCCCAGTTGCATCTTGAGGCATTAATATATTCATTAGAAAAAGTTTATTGTGTAGCGCCTTCGTTCAGGGCTGAGAAGAGTAGAACCATACGACACCTCACCGAGTACTGGCACGTAGAGGCTGAACAAGCGTTTGCCACTATAGATGACATGATGTGGCTAGAGGAAAACCTCGTAAGCCATGTGTGTCATAGCGTGGCTAAACAGTGCAGAGGAGAGCTTGAAAGTTTAGGTGTGGATGCTGAAAAATTGGCGAAAATAAGCGTGCCGTTCAAGAGGATAACCTACGATGAAGCGATAAAGACACTTAAAAAGAGAGGACTTAAAATCAATTGGGGAGAAGACTTCGGATTCGATGATGAAAGAGCATTAGCAAAAGAGTTTGGTAACCCAGTTTTCGTGTATGCTTACCCCAAGCAGATAAAGGCATTCTACTGCAAAACGTACAGGGAGAATCCGGAACTCGCTATGTCAGTGGACTTAATTGTTCCAAGGATAGGTGAGCTCACCACGGGCGGAGCAAGAGTCGACGACAAAGATGAGTTGATTAAGAGACTGAAAGAACTTGGCTTGAAACAGGAAGATTACGAATGGTACATTGACATAAGAAGGTATGGAACCGTTCCTCACGCTGGTTTTGGGTTGGGAGTTGAGCGGTTGCTTGCGTGGATGCTTGAACTGGAAAGCGTGATGGACACTCTTCCTTTCCCACGTACTATTCGAAGATATTATCCTTAAATGATTTCAACGCTTTTTCGAAAAGTTACTTCCAGCGCAGTATCTTTCTCCCATAGAAAACCTCGGGCAATATCAGTAAGCCTGAAAGAGAGGCTACTATGACGATTGCCCAGTCGGAAAGGTTTTCTATGGGAACTGTGTTGAACAACCCTATGTAAGGTATGAAAACCGTCAACAGGGCGGATGCGATCACAGCAAAGAGCAGAAACTTGTTAGATAAGAAACTCATCCTAAAGGCGTTTTTTCTTTCGGACCGACAATTCCACACGACAAACAATTCTTGCAACGTTGCCCGCATGAAAGCCATAGTTCTTGCATATTCCAAAGGTTCCCCTAGTATGTAGTATTGCCAGTAGAATATGCCTCCAGTTAAGAGAAACTGAGCTGTAAAAGTAACCATTATCGAAGCTAATCTGCCGTATAGTACACCCTCGTTCGGGTTGCGTGGAGGACGCTGCATCACATCTGGTTCAGGAGGTTCCATCGTCAAAGCTACAGCTGGTCCTCCATCTGTGACCAAGTTTAACCATAATATCATGCCAGGAAGAAGTGGAAGTTCTAGGCCCATAAAAGCGAATGTGGCTATGATACCTAATTCGTCGAAATTGGAACGCATTAGGAAGAAGGAAAATTTTCTTATATTATCGTAAATGCTTCGCCCTCCCTCAACAGCGTTAACTATTGTGGCGAAGTTGTCGTCGGCCAGCACCATGTCTGCAGCTTCTCTTGTTACGTCTGTGCCAGTGATACCCATGGCTACGCCAATATCTGCCTGTTTAAGAGCTGGTGCATCATTCACTCCGTCTCCAGTCATGGCAACAATGTGTCCTTTCTTTTTCAGCGCCTTAACTATTCGAAGCTTATGTTCTGGAGAAACTCTAGCGTAGACTGCCACATCTTCCACTATTTTCTCAAATTCTTCGTCACTTATATTGTCTAATTCGGCACCGGTCAGAGTTACATCGCTTTTTAGCATGCCTAACTCTTTGGCTATAGCCACTGCCGTAAGTTTGTGGTCTCCAGTAATCATGACGGTCTTTATTCCTGCTTGCTGGCATAGACGGTTGGCTTCCTTTGCTTCTTCTCTTGGCGGATCAATCATTCCAGTTAAGCCTAGAAAGACTAAGCCTTTCTCTAAGTTTTCTTCATCGAATTTTTCTGAAGCGGTGTTTGGCAACTCTTTATAGGCTACGGCGAGAACTCGCAGGGCTTCCTTTGCCATTTCCTCATTTGTTCCTAGGATGCGTTTTCTTTCTTTTTCAGTCAGTTTAGTTGTTTTGCCACCTTTAAGGATATGATCACAGTGTTCTAAAATGATTTCAGGAGCTCCTTTGGCGTAGGCAAATATCTTTCCTTCAGGTGATTTGTGGACGGTTGTCATGAGCTTTCTCTCGGATGTGAAGGGTATCTCTTGCACACGAGGATACGTGTTCTCCAAGTTTTCTTGCGTCATTCCCGCCTTGGCTGCCGTTACAATCAATGCTCCTTCTGTAGTGTCTCCAATCACGCTTTTTCCATCATAAGAGGCATTGGAGCATAAGGTGCTAGCCCTTAACAGTAAAGCAAGATGATTATCTTCCTTTGGATCTATGCGAGTACCGTTTAGGAGAAAATCGCCTTTAGATTCGTAGCCGACTCCTGTTACATCTATCGTCTTGTCGTTGGTGTAAATTTTGCGTACAGTCATTTCGCCCTTTGTTAGTGTGCCAGTTTTGTCGGAACAGATGACGGTTGTAGCTCCTAATGTTTCAGCTGACGCAAGTCTCCTAATGATGGCGTTGCGTTTTGCAAGTTCACGGGCACCGAGGGCAAGGGATATGGTTACTACGGCTGGCAAACCTTCTGGAACGGCTGAAACAGCTAGTGCAACCGCTATTTCAAATGCTTTTATAATGTCTGCTATGGCTTCACCTACTATGCTTACTCCAATGACAAATATTTCATACAATTCAAGAGCAAATATGATAGCACATATAACTATAATTACTATTCCCAATTTTTTGGCGAAACGTGCTAGCTTCTGCTTGAGAGGAGTATCCATTTCCTCCACAGCTTGAACCATCTCAGCGACTTTCCCAAACTCTGTACCCATGCCTGTAGAAGTTATTACCGCTCTTCCTCTACCATATGTAATGTGGGTGGCCATGAAAACCGAATTTTTTCTATCGGCCACAGGCGTTTTCTCGTCAAGAGCCCCGGTTATTTTCCCCACAGGTGTTGATTCACCCGTTAAAACCGCCTCATCAGTCTTCAAATCAACTACCTCAAGGAGTCGACCATCAGCTGGAATACGATCTCCAGCCTCCAAAATGACAATGTCACCAGGCACAACTTCCTTCGCGGGCATAAGCGCTTCTTTCCCATCCCGCAATATACGAGCCTTTGGAGCTGTCAACTTTTTCATGGCTTCCATAGCTTTTTCTGACCGATATTCTTGAATAAAACCGACTACAGCGTTGAGAACTACTATGGCACCTATGGTTGAAGCATCTATTATCTCTCCAATTAAAACGGAAATGCCGATTGCAATTAGAAGCATGATTACGAAAATATCCTTAAACTGTCCGAAAAATATTTGAAAAAGGGTTACTCTCTTCCTCTCAACCAGCTCATTTGGCCCGAATTCTTGCAGTCGACGTTCAGCTTCTTCCTCACTCAAGCCTTTCTGGCTGGCTTTTAAGGTAGCCATGAGTTCCTCAGTTTTCATTGCGTGCCATTCTTGGCTCACATCAACCGCCTGCTTTATATTTACCCTTATTATATGGCATTAGCCTTTTAAGACCGTCTTACTCCTAAAAAAAGTTTTCTTTCAACTACCCAACATGTTTTTCCCATAGCTATACCAACTCTTTCATCCCAACGCTACGAAATTGTTCCAGATTTTGGTTTGCGAAAGTTTATAAATTAGATGCTCTAACACTTCGGGCAACAAAACTTGAACTCACTGCTACTAGAACCTCATGATGAGTGTTTGGCTATGGAGTAGATAAAAATGGAATTGTGGACAATCGCGCCGATAGCGGCTATAGTTTCGATTATGTTTGCAACCTATTTGTTCCATTACGTGAACAAACAAAACAGCGGAACCACTAAAATGCGAGAAATCGCCGAAGCAATAAAAGAAGGCGCAAACGCGTTTCTGAAAAGAGAATACATGTACCTTGCAGTTTTCGTTGTAGTCGTAGCTACGGTCTTAGCGATCTTTATTCCTGAGCCCATTTGGACTACTGAAACAATTAGTCAGAACATTAGTTTATCGTTAGCATACATTTTTGGTTCAATCTGTTCAGGCTTAGCTGGATTCTTTGGGATGGCAGTTGCTCTCAAAGCAAACGTCAGATCAGCCCATGCAGCAAAAGAAGGGTTAAACAAAGCATTTCCAATAGCATTCCGCGGTGGAGCGGTCATGGGCTTATCTGTTGTTGGACTTGCTCTGCTCGGGATAAGCGTTGTCTACTACCTTACTGGTGATCCGCAAATTGTTCTCGGCTTCAGTTTCGGTGCAAGTGCCATGGCATTATTTGCAAAAGCCGGGGGAGGCATATACACAAAAACCGCTGACGTAAGCGCTGACCTTGTGGGTAAGGTGGAAATCGGCATCCCTGAAGACGACCCTAGAAATCCAGCGGTAATAGCAGATAACGTTGGTGATAACGTTGGTGATGTAGCGGGCATGGGCGCCGACTTATTTGACTCTTACGTTGCCAGCATCGTAGCAGTAATGATATTGGCAGTAGGTCTCGCACCAGGAGTTACATCATTTGAAAATTCCTTTGTCAATTTGCCATTAATATTTGCTGGTCTAGGAATCTTCGCCTCAATCCTAGGAGTTGCCATCGTAAGAGTTGGTAAAAAAGGCAATCCTGGAAAAGCACTTAACTGGGGAACATATCTAACATGCGTTATTTTTGCTGTCTTGACATTTTTGGTGACCTATTATCTAGAATTTAATTTAGGCATCTGGGGAGCAGCGGTTGTTGGATTACTAGCAGGAGTCATCATCGGCATCACAACAGACTACTTCACCTCCATAGATAGAGCTCCCGCAATAAAAACTGCAGAAGCATCTCAAACAGGAGCCGCCATCAACATAATAACCGGTTTTTCCTACGGTTTGATAAGCATGTTTCCACCACTTCTTGGAATTGCTGTAGCAGCTGCAGGAGCATACTTTTTAGCTGAAGCATCCGGAATCTCCGGAGTGTACGGAGTCGGCATGAGTGCTATTGGAATGTTGTCAATCGTTGGGATGATCGTTGCCGGCGACGCATACGGTCCAATAGTTGACAATGCAAAAGGAATCGCGGAACAGTCAGGACTAGAAGAGGAAGTAATAGACATAGCGGATAGACTAGATGCAGCTGGCAATACTGCTAAGGCTATAACAAAAGGTTTTGCAATAGGAGCGGCAGGGCTAACAGTGCTTGCGTTGCTTGCTGCCTATCAAGAAATAGTCCAAAACTTAACTCTTCAAACCATCGGCTTTGACCTGATGAACCCTTTGGTTTTGACCGGGGCCCTCATAGGTATTGCTATGCCACCTCTATTTTCAGCATTGGTGATGCTTGGCGTAGGTAAAAATGCTTTTAGAATGATTGAAGAAATTAGAAGACAATTTAGAGATATTCCAGGCTTAAAAGAGGGGAAGGAGGGAGCAAGACCAGACTATGCAACATGTGTAGACATTGCCACGAAAGGAGCTTTGAAGGAACTGATGCTTCCAAGCGTATTATCGATCGTTGTCACTCTGGTCGTGGGCTTCGTTGGTGGCATAGAAGCGCTAGGCGGATATTTAGGTGGCAGTATATTCTCTGGTTTAATCTTCGCTCTGTTGATGGCTAATGCGGGTGGATTGTGGGATAATGCTAAGAAGTACATTGAGGCGGGAGCATTTGGCGGTAAAGGTTCAGATCCGCACAAGGCTGCAGTTGTAGGCGACACTGTGGGCGACCCCTTCAAAGATACAGCTGGTCCATCGCTAAACACGATGATAACCGTGATGTCTCTAGTTGCTTCAGTGTTTGCTCCTCTCATCGCCATGTTTGCCCTATTATAGCAACTAACCATCAGAAAGGAAAAACATTTTATAGGACACTGTTTGGTTGTAATTTCATTGCGTTAAATGACGTTGGTGGGGATTACTAGTGATTCGAGTTTATTACACTGTAGCAGGGAAAAAACTCCACAGTAGCGACATAGCTTCTTCAAAAGCATTGCATGATCTCAGTAGTAAAGCCGACTGGCTCTGGGTTGACTGTTCAGATTTAGACGATAAAGAAACCGCGATCCTTTCAGAGTTTTTTGGAATTGAAACAAATATTTTAAACAATGTTAAGAAGGAAAAAATTCATCCAAGTTGTGAAAGATATCGCGATTACGCTTTGATTTCTATTCCTTTTGTTGAATTTGGAAATGCGCTACAATTACATCCGATGTCCGTAATTGTGAAGGAGAGAATTATAATCACTTCGAGAGATGCGTATTCTACAAAACTTGTTGGAAAGTTAGTTGAAACGCTAAGAAGTTACATGATAGAAAATGGAGGGATAGAGCTATCTTTTATAGTTGGCAGGTTGTTACGTGAGGTGGCAAATGAGAATTCAAAAGCTATGATGTCTATTAAAGAACAGATCGACAAGATTGAGGAAAAAACACTCGAAAAACCATGGCAGAAATCGGTTACTCATTCTGTTTTCAGACTTAAGAGAGAGGTTTTCACTCTTCATCGACTTTTATGGGTTGAAAGAGAGTTAATGTCTGATGTAAGAGAGCGGGTAGTACCACACATTAAAATCGATGAAGAAGCAGAATTGATTATACATGATGCGATTGATGACATTGATAGAGAGCTTGAATTCGCAGATTCCTATAGTAGGAGCTTAGACAGCATTTTAACATTACAAGATTTAGGTTCAATTCATAGAGTTGAGAGAACTCTAATTTTTATAACCATAATGATTCTTCTATTGGATATCTTTTTGATAATTGGCGAATATATTTTAAGCACTATGGTGAAGTAAAATTTTACTAATTTTGCTACTGAACGTGACTCGCCATCGGATAAGATAAGTGCGTGCATCACAACAATTGATGTAACATGTAATTAATGTACAAAATCGAATATCGGTTCTTACTTTTTTACAACAAGAACGTCACAATGGGCTTTAGACACTACTCGTTTGGAGACGCTGCCTAGCAGGAATGCTGCTGCACTGCCTAAACCTCTACTCCCGACAACAATTAAGTCAAAATTTTCGTGCTTAGCTGTGTTTACTAAAGCCCTGGAAGGGTTAGAACCGAGAATTGATGATAGACTAAAATCGATTTTTTCTTTTTTCAAATATTTTTCTGCTTCTTTCAGAATTTTTTCTGCTTTCTCATCCGTACCCTGTTTATGAACAGTAATAACTTTTATGAAACCCGAAAAATTTTTGGCAACATTGCGCGCTTCTATGAGTGCTGCTTTTGAATGATCTGAACCATCAATTCCGACTAAAATTTTCATTTTATCCTTCATTTATGTTCACATATTGCTAATGCTCAGAGTCAAATAAAACTATTTTTGATACTCAGCTACTCAATTTCTCAAAAATTGATGTCTGGATACGCTTTGTAGGAATTGCATCCACGAGTCTTGGATTCTTACTTACTCTTCTAGGCTAAAATTGTGGAAAAGTTGAAAGGTAAATGAGGCGCGGACAGATAGTTGAAAAGACGTCTGCGACATCTACGGAAGATTTCCACCGGATAAGCCCCAAGAGTAAATGCCGATTATTAATGGCTTCAAGATTATAGCGGTCGCTATTAGAGCGGAATATAGAGTGAGGGAAATAAGTCCAGAATTAAAGAGGATGAACTGGACAATTAGGCTTGTACTAAATCTTACACCGAGTCCTACGCCTAGTAACAAAGAGTATTTTGTTCCAAGCATTCTTCGGAAAAGCAGAAACGATGCTGAAAGTTTTGAAGTTTTTGCAACAACCAAGATGAGAACAACTAACAAGGGGGAAATGAGAAGAGAAGTCAAAGAAACGTCTGCCCCTATACTCAGAAAGAAAAGTGGGGAAAGAAAGACGTAGCCAAGAAACTCTATAGCTTTTTCATCTTCGTGCAGCGTTTCTTCAGGCAATAATTGTCTCGTAACTATGCCACCTAAAAGTGCACCTATCGCAGCCAAACCTTCGAAAGCAAGTCCGCCAAGTGCAGAAAAAGAAAAGAAGACAAATAGGAATAGGAGAAGATACACGTAAGGCGTTTTCGAGTTCTTTCTTAGAATATTTCTGAGTTTACTTCCTAATTTTGTCATTGTCAAAGTAAGAAGAAGCAAACCGCCCAAAGCAGAAAGAATTAACACGGGGTCTGGGGCGCTTTGAACCTGGGCTTTTGGTAAAAAAGCAGGCAAAGCAGCAATAATTGCAAGCATTAAAACCTCTATGACATCATCGATGGTTCCTATCCCCAACGTAAGTTGACCAAAAGTTGTGTTAAGCACGTTAAATTCAGAAAGAATAGGCAAAAGAATTGCCTCACCAACTGTTGCAAAAGAAAAGGCAGTTATCAACGCGACCAAATAAGAATTGCTTACGTCAACTGGAAAACCTAAATAAAAAAGCAAGCTCCCCAAAAAACCTTCTAAAGAAATTATCAAAATAGCGCCCATGAAAATCTGTTTCTCCAGCTTCTTTATTTCCTTCAAATTTAAATTGAAACCAATCATGAAAAGCATAATAAGCATCCCCAGCGTCGCCAACAGCTGAAAAGATTCACTTTCAATAGAGGGACCGAAGAAATCAAACAGAGAAAGAATAATGCCAAAGAACAAAGCGGCAAACATCCATGGTATTTTGAAATACTTCTGTAACAAAAAGCCAAAACCTAATGAAACACCATAAGTGATGCAAATTAGAATTAAAATATTTTCCATAAAAATCTCACACTAGAAAGATGAAGTAGGATGAGAAGCGAATTAGTGTCATCAGTTCTATCACTTCTTTTAGACGAAGTATTCTAAATGTCTGCCATATAAGAACTGGAAAGCCAGTCGTACGTGAAGTTAGATGGAAATCATTATTTGTTTTCGTTGTCTCAATCCTTCAAAGGCTTCAATGAGAACAAAGCTTCCTATAAATTTTCTGTTACCCAAATTACTAATAGAAAATAAAGAGTGCACGTACCAAGAAACTGGATAAACGTAAACCATTGTCGTTTAGTCATATTTTTTGCGCTGTTCTATCCTCATCTTGGAAATGAATGCTTGTTGAATAGAAATCTTACCATTTATCAACTCATTTTTAAACTTCACAACTTAAATATATTATAAGTGAAACACGGCGGCATAGAAAATATGAAAAAACTGAGAAAATGGGCGAGAAAACCAAGGAAAGCCGGAAAGAAAAACCTCTGGATTCTAAAGCTCATCGACAACCCAGAAGTTGCCGCCGACCTAAACTACAACGCAGATTATTTGTTAGAAAAAGCTATGACATGGAAAGGTTTGTGTGTAGCTTGTAAAGGGTCAAAGTTTTTGTGTGGAAAGACCAGATGCCCCTTAATCGTTCGGTTAAAGTCGTACTTTCGAACGATGCCCCTCATCTCCAGTATGGACATGGATGGCGCCTCTCCTCCCAGCGTCTTTGTTGGCCGAATCGGATATCCCTATGTCTATGCTGGTCCCCTTGTTCCACCCGTTCATGAAGACACAAGCTTCTTTGACCTTCCCGAATTCTGGTTTGGAAAAACCATGGATGAAATTGTCGGCTTCAGATCAATGCTGGTGAGAGGAAAGCACCGAGTACACGTTAAAAGATTTGAGGAAGCGGGAAAAATCATGGATAGAACCCGAGAACTCGCGTTGTCCAATGGTCCTGTGGACGTAGAGTTGGCATTCAAAAAGAAACCTCAGAAACGGCTTATCTTAGACGACGACATTCAACCATTCGGTCCCTCCGCTCTCATCCGATCTATGGACGTTGGAACGTCTCGATGGGACCATCAGATTGAGAAGGCATACGGAGACACGGATTTGAAGGCGGCGGAGGCTGTGGTCACACTTCACAACAAGGGTGGACTAGTTTCAAGAATCCAGCGAGCCTTCAGCGTGGGTGCGTTTGGACTAAAGAAGCAGAGGCGTTTAGTTCCAACTCGATGGAGCATCACAGCGGTTGACAGCATCATCTCCAAGAATCTGATGGAGCAAGTTAAGACGTTTCCAGAAATCAATGAATATCATGTCTACGAATCAAAGTATCTAGACAACCAGTTTGAGATACTAATGATACCAAGCGCTTGGAGC
>JABAOH010000939.1_pt1 | contig 68231 bp, 69 predicted proteins | sample 7062181 | NCBI WGS metagenome assembly JABAOH01 (sample SAMN14538630, study PRJNA623070) | marine sediment metagenome | biome: marine biome [ENVO:00000428]; feature: marine pelagic biome [ENVO:01000023]; material: deep marine sediment [ENVO:00002113]; isolation source: pool of 5 deep marine... | reverse complement strand
GATTACGCCGGTACCCATGTCATAGGCTGTCAACTCGTCTTCCCACGTATCTATGCCGTTCAGTGTCAATCCAGCCATTTTGTTGTTATGATCAAAAGCTCCAACCGACAATTCATAGTTTAGTCCTCTTCTGATGTTTATCGCGTTGAACCGCTCTCTTGTCATCTGAATTTTGATCTGGTAGTCAGAGAACGCTTCTATGAACGTGTCATACATTGCTTCGAAATCTTCAGGTTTCAGACGACGATAGATCATGCTCCTCGTCTTATATGATCGAATGCAATAGCTTAAGACTGTTCACGTGCAACTCCAGAGATGGATCTTGATCTTCAAGAAATGTAGATGATAAGATTTGTGATGTATCGATGGGTGGAACTGTGATATGGGGGCGATTCAAATCCATGGCAACCGCTCTTTTGCTCATGTGTGTATGCTTCTGTTGACTATCGTTGCATGGTACTCACATATCACCCCAGAAGATGAGGTGATGGCCTAGTCTAAAGAATGTGCTGCGTCGCCTGTGTGAGCCAAGGATATAGAACGCTAATCTTTGAGAAGTTGAAACGAAGCAATAAGCATACACGCGAAAACCAATAATAGGTGTTTCGAAAAGAATCTCTCTCTTGAGAAGCATTTAGAATGGGATAACTGTGAAAGCATCGGCAATTGCACACTCTAATATTGCACTTATCAAGTATTGGGGACGTTCTCTGGATCATGATCCCGATCTGAACATCCCTTCAAATGATAGTGTTAGCATGACAAAATATGGTTTAGCCCATGATGTACGTCTACAGACCCATACGACAATCGATTTTTCGGATAATTATGAAGAAGATACGGCCAATTTAGATGGCGCGGTTCTAACTGGAAGGAATATGGATAGAACCCTCAGGGTTGTTGATCCGCTACGAGAGTTTGCACGGGTGGACTCCAGATTTAGGATGATGAGCAGAAATGATTTTCCTACCCAAGCGGGCTTGGCCTCTTCATCTTCAGGATTTGCAGCACTGGCAATTGCTACTGTAAATGCACTGGGTATTGATTTCACAAAAGAAGAAATCTCCAAATATGCAAGGCTGGGTTCTGGTTCAGCAGCAAGATCAATTCATGGGGGATTTGTGTACTGGAATAAGGGAGATTCGCATGAAACCTCTTTTGCTCAGCAAATTTGTGGTCCCAATGAATTTGACATGAATGCTGTAATCGCAATTGTTCATGAAGGAAAAAAGGAAGTTACTTCAGATGTTGGTCACAATTTGGCGCACACAAGTCCTTTTGACGCGGTTAGAATAAAGAGGTCGGAATCGCAGGCCAAAGAAATCAAGAAAGCAATTTTAGACCATGACTTTACTAGAGTTGGAGAAATCGCAGAAGAGAACTGCAAATACATGCATGCTGTCATGATGACTTCTACGCCCCCTCTGTTTTACTGGATTCCCGAGACATTAAGACTAATTGGATCAATTCAAGAAATGAGAAAGGAAGGTCTAGAATGCTACTTCACAATTGATGCAGGTCCAAACGTTCATTGCGTTTCCCGACCTGAGGATACATATGAACTCCGAAAAACATTAGACGAAATTGAAGGCGTCATCCAAACTATTCCTGTCGAGCCAGCACGTGATTCTCAAGCTGTAAAAAAGCACTTGTTCTAATGGTTCTTCAAAGTACAAGATGCATGCAAAATGGCAATGCGCTTTTCGCTTTTTCTCTATTGTTCGCACTAGCCAAGCTCCGCTTATGAGAGGTTTAGACGAAACAACAAGCATGCATGAGTTGTCAAACCATTCAGAAATGCAGGATTATGGCCACAATGAGTAGTGTAGCCCCAATAGCAATCCTGACTTTTCCTTCTTGGCTATACCTTGATCTCTCTTCAGGTTTTAGCTTCGCAAATTTTCTGAGGTCAAGCCAATAAGCGCGGTATTTTCCCCAACGGTATGAGCGGCCTTTTCCCTCATGGATTTGGGATGCGAGAATCTGGAGGACTCCTAGACCGGAGATGAATACTACCTCATACATTAGAATAGGTGTGAATAGGTGAAGATCCCTCAAGATCCATAGAACAGCCAGAACAACAGAATTCACGACCATGACATATCCCAGATTCTTAACAACAAACTTCACTATTTGATGAAAATCTTGATTCGAGATTGGCCTCACCTGTTGCCCCCATACTACTATTCAACTTCTACGAGGGATTAAAGGTTAAGACTTCTATGCTTATGGAGCGCTCCTGAAATTGAAACTGAGATTTAGATGGCGAGTAATAACCACGCTTTTTCTTATCCCTTGTTCTTTGTAATGTCATTTGAGTTATGACAAGTTTTTGAATCAGAGATGTAGAACAGAGATGGTAAGAGATGTGGGATTCGAACCCACCCTATGCTGGTGACATCTCCGCAAACCCCCATTTCTTATATTCGTGCATTACATAAATTTGGGCAGATGGACATGGAAGATCTACCGAAAGGATTGGCATCTTCTCATGCAAGGAAAATAGAGAAAAGATTAAAATCAATTTCCGGTGGGAAAGTCTTAGACATCGCCACGGGTGACGGGGATTTTATTCATACCTTGATGAACACCTTGAAAGATTACGATTCTTTTGTGGGAATCGACAGTTCCAAAAAGGAGGTCGAATCTGCAAGAAAGCGGTTTGAAAGGCAACCCGTAGAAATAATGGAAATGAACGCTGAAGCTCTGGAATTTGAAAATGGTTCGTTTGACGCTGTCTGTATTTCTTTTTCATTACATCATCTTAGTAGAATAGACAAAGTATTGGCTGAAATGAAACGTGTGTTGAAAACCGGTGGCTATTTCATTGTTCAAGAGATGTTCTGTGACGGAGACCAAAATGAAGCACAAAGAACAAAGATACTTCAACACCATTGGAACGCTGAAATCGATTCCTTGCTGGGTGTCCCGCACTATAAAACATTCACGAAACAGAAGATTAAGGATGTTGCTAACAATCTGAGACTGAAAGAGGTTGAAGTCTTTGAATCCACACACATGGTCAAGTGTCTATTCTGTGAAGAAAAGTTTGAATGTGAAGACCCAAAATACGAAAAAATCATCAAACTGAGGATTAAAGGGATTGACAACGCTCTTGAGAGGCTGAAAAACCATCCGGATTTGAAAACGAAAAATCGCTTAAAGGAAGAAGGAGAGAAACTAAGAGAAAGAATAAAGAAGTTCGGTTTTGCTGAAGCTTCTCACTTGTTCTCTATTGGGAAAAAATAGCCTTTGCCCATGCGCGCGCCTGGTGCGGGGGGTGGGATTCGAACCCACGGAGGCCTTCGCCAGAGGATCTCTTATGAATGAACCTCTTAAGTCCTCCCCCTTTTCCTAGGGCTTCAGCCACTATTTAGACCTGGCTCGGGTACCCCCGCCGTCCTATCTAATTCGTGCCTATTCAACTTAAATATTGCTTGACACTGCTCCAGAGTGGCTTCCTCGCCTAAGAGGCCCAAACAGGCACAGGCGAGTAGACCTCCCTAGAGACGAGTGTGAAGCATTAGGATTATAATACCGCTAGCTGGGAATTATATGTGGGGCGGGTAGCCTAGCCAGGATAGGGCACGAGCCTCCTAAGCTCGGGGTCGCGGGTTCAAATCCCGCCCCGCCCGCATCAAAATAATCAGATCAAGTCCATTTTGGGCTTGTTTTTGCAAGCATAAACAAGAGGAATATCTGGTGTTAACCTTCTAATTTGAAGGAAGCCCGATAAGCACCCATGCAGTTATGTGGGTTTCAGCTAATGATGTAGTAGTGTCCTTCTACGTGGGTGATGAAGGTTCTTGCGTCCTCTGAGTTCTCTGGAAGAGTGAATGCGAGTTCTATCTGTTGCCCGGGAACCAGCTCGGCGTAGAGGTCGTCGCTTTCTAACAATTCCGTTTTGATGCTACCTTCCTCTGAATGAATTGCTGAGACCAAGTTGGCGTGGTGCAGATTGAAGTCGTCTTGTTTGGTGGTGTCGAGGCCCACGTAGTCGATGAGGTGGATTCCCGTGAAGTACAATCTGACTTTTAGTTCGCCGTCGGCATCTGGCAGATAGTCGGATAGGTCAACGATTTCGGTCGCCCAGATCAGTCGCGTGCGCAACACTGCGACGTCCATCCAGCCTTCAGTTGCATCAAAAACCTGAACGTGGACACACTGGAGTTTATCCGGCTTGAATTGGTTGTCTGCTCTCAAAACAAGCTTCGCGCCGTTGCTCACGTCTAGGTTTCCGAAGTCCACGAGAAGATAGTCGTCGGGTTGTCCCCGGTAATAGCTGTCGCCAATCGTCTCTACAAGATCCAGCGTGTTGTTCCCGTGGTTGTCAATAGCCGAGACAGGCGCGTACGGGTTCTTGTACGTTAGGATCTCTGCAGTTGGGCTGACTGCCACGTGCACATCAGACTCGTGATCCACAGCCATAAGCCTGACTTGGTCGAGGTAGGAGTGTTCCTGCTCAAACTCCTTGATCAGCAGCGAGTACTTCGCTTCCTTTCGGACTAGGGGTCGCTCAAGCCTGTAATAATCCTCCACGTCCGCCCCGCCGCTTGCCTCAGAATCTCCTAGGAGGTTGTTGTCGATGACGTAGCCGGTTCCGTTCCACGTGTAAATGAAGGGACAACCACCTCCACCAACATGTGTTTCGCCGTAATATGCTCTGAGTGTCGTATCTTCAAGGATACTGACTGTTCTTGGGTTACTCGTGTCGCCGCCTTCCCAATGTTGGAACGTGTACTTGTGATTGTCCCGATAAAAGACAGGATCAACCTCGACGATGTGATCCCCACAGGCAACCATAACCTCCACTGGAGAGGAATATTGTGTGCTATCTATCCAAACATCGACGCCAGTCTTTTCGTTCTCTCCTAAATCATAGGTTCTGACTGTTAAAGTGTGCCCTATCTTCACGCTCAAGTCTACTGATGTTGATATTGTTTCGATCTCAAATGTCTGATAAGAGTAGTATTCAAGTTCAGCGGTTACGGTAACGGAATGGTCTTGATCATTGTCATCAGTGAACACCCACTCAAATTGATCAGCTAAACTGGCGTCAACAGGAAAGCTAAAGGCACCGGTGTCGGCTGCTGAGGCGTTGACATAGGCTATATTTTGGTCCGGATCATGAGCGTCCTCGTAATCCAAAGGGTGTACCGGCCACGTTGACCGAGCATAGGCCCCTGCAAGGTCGAGTGAAACCAAGGTGACATCGAACATAAGGCCAGACCCGGGAGCCGTTAGTTCTAATGCCGTAGACATTAAGAGCGTGAGAAGTCCTTTAAATGCGTATTCGTACTCTTTGTGTTGATGTTGTTGGCTCTCGTACTCGAGGTTACAGCCCCTTAGCGACCATTGGGTCGGCGTCGTGTAAATTCGTGCATAACTGTCGTCTTTTTCAACCATTATGGTCATTTCTCTGATTTCCGGCGCTTCTGTATATGTTAGAAACCAGACGCTTTCCTCGCTTTGAGGATATGGACTTGGCATAGCACCCTTATAGCCCTCTTGATCTTCCACACCTACTCTTGCGCTATCAGACCACATAACTGACTCGTATAGAAACTCAATTCTGTTTTGACCCCTACCTGCAGGGGCTCTAATATTTTCTATGATCACCTCGAAGGTTTGGCGATAGCCGTTTAGCTTGTCTAGAACGTTTCTCCATGTTACTACAAAGTAATCAGTATCAGCATAGTACTTTATTGAACCCCCAGATGGATCTAGGTCTGACCAATAAACAGCAAGTAGGCTGTTGGGCTCCTCAGGATCGGGAATAGACTTGGAGTTAGGACTCATAGACTCACAGTCGAAACTGAGGAAGCCATTGCTGCAAACCCAAACCTTATGATATTCCGCGCTGCGGTTTTGGGCGCCGGGGCCTCCGTAAAAGCGAACAGTGAAGGGCAGGTCGATCCATGCGCCACTATCGTCACTAGGTGGATCCATCCCAGGTATTGGCGTATTCGCCTCTATCCAATCCATCAAACCAAGACCCCAACTGCTCTGGTAATTAATCCCCTTCCTAGTGTTCGCAGTAGCAGCTACTTTTAGCCTTACACCGTCGTTGTCTGGTCCATAAGGGTCATCAGGAGCGTTTTCAAAGTATCGCAAAATATGTACACCTACTCCAACCGACGCCTCTTCATCTGTTGTTGCGTTTTGAGCTCTCTGATCGATCAGAGTATCGCTCGAAGGTCTATACATACTCCATGTACTACCTTCGTTCTGGGCCAACACTCTAGCAGGAAATAAGCTCAACATTAGGACCGAAATCAAAACTGCTACCAGTATTTTCTTCAAAAGCGAACTCCTCCAAAATCTAAATCGAAACAATTAACGCTTTTAGAATAATTGGTATAACTATTGTTTGATAGGTTTCCTCATTGGAATATGTAATTTTAATATTGACCTTCAGCTGGTGATTTTCGAGATTTTGGTCGGTGAACACCCAGTGTGCAGGCACCGCTAGGAAGCATGGTGTTCTTGAGACCCTTGCTTCAACGGAAGCTATGTCCGTGTTCGTACCGATATGTTTTATGTACGTTATGGTATTGTTGTAACTGCGCAAGAAGGCTCCGGTATAGATGGTAGCGTTGACATCTGAGGGAAAAAACCTGACTACGATGGATGTAATTGATCCTTCTAAGGTAGTCGCGTTAATGTTCACCCGGAATGCTATGCCGTCCCTATTCCAATAAGGATCAGCCAAGCCATTTTCGAAGTAAGAGTGAATTGATACGCTTGTATTTACTCTGATCGCAGAATTCGTGTAGGTGTTTTCAACGGTCTCCTCGATACGGACATACTCGGATGCTCTTTCCATTTCCCACTCGACTTCATCAATGGTGATTGTTTCCGGTGTCTGTGGTTCTGGCAGTATTCCTGTCAGTCTCAATGTGACCATGAGACTTACGGGCAGCACCACAGCCAGCAAGGAGAAGGCGATCCATTTTCGGCCTGTTGGCACTCCCATAGACAAAACCAGAGTATATATGAACCATAAGAACCCTTATTACTTTTGTGGTAGACCTCTCCTCTAGAACAATCTCGCAGTATTCTGCAACGCCTACACTCTGCGCTTCTGAACTCAGCGAATAGGCAGGCCTTCAAGAGACACGATTGTGGCTGCTTCGACGATCGCCGCTACAAGGAGAATGCTGGCTACTGCGATGTATACGTGTCCACACTCCCTCAAAGCCCTCTTGAACGCCTCAGACCTAGACAGCCCCTTCTCATAAGCCCATTCAGGCTTAGCCCAGGACAAACCGAGCACAACGCCCGAGACACACGCAAAGACATAGGCTTCTCCCTCAAGAATCAGCGTGGGCAAAACGGCCAAAAAGAGTGGCGTAGGTAATTGGCTTAGAAGCAGACCCCACAAAGAAGCTCTGTAAGCAAGAGTAGCTGCCGAAAGCGGGAAGAACACCAAACCCGGAAGCGTAACAACCAAAAAACTGCTCAAAGCCAGATTGAAAAGAAAAATTCCTACAAGCATGAGCGGCCAATCAACGCCGACCAAGACTTCAGGAACTTCCACAAATGCGGTCTCATAAAGCATCGGTTGAAACAGAAGGTGCGCCAACAAAGCAGCGATAAAAATGGAGCAAAAATACAGTATGTTCATTGCCGCAAAAAGCTTTCCTCTTCTGTAAAGAACTTCAACACAAGATTTGAGGACGCGTACAACCATGAAATAGTATTGGTCTTAATCCGCTCTTAACACTTTTCAATTGCGTCATTTGCTTTCCTACACTACAACCATGCACATAGTTAGAATATAGGCATGCGCAAATACCTGTGGGATCCGCCCGAGGGTTCTAGATGAGTATGTAAACCTAGTCCCGCCCGCCAGATTTCGAGGAAAGAAGCTTGAATTCTTAGGAACAGTTGCACATCTTCCTACATCCTTTCGCAGTTGCACGAGTTAAGACGAAAAAACGCGGTTCTTCATCTTGAGAACCTATCGTTCCTCCACACATCGGCTGTGTCACTGTAGCCTCGGTTTTCCCAATAACCCATCTCTTTCTCCGATGTAAATTTTATTCTCGTAATCCACATCGCACTTTTGTAGGCGTATTTATCAGGAACAACCAACCGAAGAGGAGCACCAGTCCCTTCTTCAAGATATTTCCCATCAAGCTTGTATGCCAGGATGATGTCATCTCCAAGAAGCTCCTTGAGAGAAAGCGAAGTAGTGTATCCATCCGCACATTCGAAGGAAACAAACTTAGCAGCTTCCTTAGGTTCTACCATGCTCACTATATGTCTAAAACGTATCCCTTCCCACCTGAGATCTGGCACACTCCACCCCTCAACGCAGTGAAAATCGCTCACAGACTCAACGGCTGGAAGTCCTTGAAGATCATCCCAACTAAGCCTTAACGGTTTCTTGACTTCACCATCTATTGTTAGAACCCATTTTCTCAAATTAATCCTTGGAACAGGACCACCAATCGTCGGGTGATCCTTTCCCCATCTCAATAAGCGTCTGATAGATCTCTGACCTGGAGGCAAACCTTCAAGCTCTGTATCATCGTCCTTTGATGCCATATCTCATTCCAAAATACAAGCTAGAAATAAGCGTTACTCTGCCTGCGCCTAGAGAAGTCGCTGTCGCATATTCAACAATTAAGAATTTATGATTTCTCCAAAAGAATATAAGACCACCAGAATCTTCTTGTGAACTATGAGGTTGCACGCTCAAAGAAGCGAAGACCCATCGCTGGCGTTTGGCGGACAAGCCCTGATAGAAGGCGTGATGATGCGCTCCCGCACACATCTAGTCATTTGCGTCAGACAACCAAACAATGAGATACTAACACACACAGAGGAGATAAGCTCGCTATCCAGAAGACACAAGGTCCTTGGACTGCCATTTTTGAGAGGCATCATCGCATTGTTCGAGACCTTTTATCTCGGCGTCAAAGGTCTCTTTTTCTCTGCAAACGCAGTTCTGGAAGAAGAAGAAAAATTCACCTACAAGGAGTTTGCGATAGCGGTTGCCATGGCGCTGGCGTTGACTTCTTTCTTCATCGTAGTACCCTTTTTGCTAACCACCCTATTCAATCTCACAGGAGTGCTCTTCAACATCATCGAAGCCGGCGTGCGCCTTTCGATTTTCCTCCTATATCTAGCATTGGTGGCCATGTGGGGAGAGTTCAAAAGAATACTGCAGTATCACGGCGCCGAGCACAAGGCGATCAACGCCCACGAAGCCGGGGTGACATTGAACGCTGCAAATGTGAAGCAATTCTCAAGACTGCATCCGCGGTGTGGAACCTCCTTCATCTTCATCGTATTACTTGTAAGCATCCTGCTGTTCTCCATCATGCCAGAGTTAGGCTTTGCTCTAAGACTGGCATACAGAGTACTCCTGATTCCAGTGATCGGAGCCATCTCATACGAGCTATTAAAGCTCAGTGACAGATACAAGGACTCCACGATCATGAGAATCCTGACAATACCCGGCTTAGCGTTTCAACGACTGACAACGCGAGAGCCAGATGATGATATGATAGAGGTCGCAGTGAAGAGTGTGAAGGAAATTAGAAGGCTTAGCGGTTCCTAGCGTCAGCTCTGATCAAAGTCTAACCGATACGTACATGATGAAGTCTGTGAAAAAAAGCCTTTCACTTAGAATGAAGCGACTTGAAGTGTCCTTGATGCTTTTGTATCCATATTATTCATTAGCAAAGCTTATTAGAGAGAGTTGTTTTATTGCCTTAAATTCGGCACCGAGAGAGGTGGTATTTTTGAACATTCAAACACTGATGCGCCGTGCGTTTCACCTACGACAACGTATCGACACGTTAAAACATGGAAAACACAAACAACAGCTGATCAAAATATACGCGAAGATTATCTGGCAAATCCAAGAACACGCTGATTAAGTGATGTAGGTCCCCAGATTCAAGATAGTATCCATTAGCTCATGCTTCATTTAATTTCTTCACAAAGATTCTTTATCTCAACCACTCTTTGCTCTCTCTTCTTCATATCCCGCAGAACAACCTTGTCTTCTCTAAGTTCATCTGGACCCACAAGGATCGTATGCGTGACCCCCCTTCTGTCCGCATCCTCTAAAGCCCTCGAAACTGTGCGCCCCATAACCTCGACCTCGGCGGGTATCTTCGCTTCCCTCAACATCGATGAGAGTTCAATAGCCTTCGCCTTCAGTTCATCGCTAATCGGAATGATGACCACCCTTTTTCCTTCCATGATTCTCGGCGAAATCCCCTGCTTTTTGATGGCGAGCACGAGGCGATCTATTCCGTGGGCGACTCCCACAGCCGCAGTTGGTTCACCTCCGAAGAGTTCGATGAGTCTGTCATAGCGTCCCCCACCGCCAAGTGCTATGTCCAACTGTGGAACATACGGCTCAAACACCAGGCCAGTGTAATACTCCAACCCTCGAGCAAACCCCGCCTCTATCACCATCTCAAACTTGACCCCGCCATCCCTCACCAACCCTAGAATGTCCAACAGATTCTCCACTGCAGCAACGGCGCTTCCATATTCCCGAACTTCTTCGTTTACCCTTCTCAGAACGCGAGAAGATTCCTTGCCTTTTGCCTTGAAAAGCCTCTTCAGAGTTCTTATGCACCTTTCTGAGACGTTGCAGTCCTTTACGGCTGCTATCGCTGCGTCCCACTGCTTTTTGTCAAGCAACTGCATAATCCTGTTCTGCGATTCGTCCGCCACATTTTCTTGACTGAGGATTCCCCGTAGGATTCCCATATGTCCTATCTTGAAGTGATAGTTGCGTAGACCGAGCCTTTCTATCAGATTGTTTGTTAGTGTCAAGATCTCCGCGTCCGCCTCTGGTTTATCTGAGCCTATGAGTTCGTAGTTGGCCTGCCAGAACTCCCTGAAGCGTCCGTACTGTGGTTCATCATAGCGGTAGAGCCTTCCTAGACAAAAGAGTCTCATAGGCTTCGGCTCGTTTCTCATCTTGCCTGCCACCAACCTAGCGATGGAGGCTGTGAACTCCGGCCGTAGAGCCACTTTTCTACCGCCTAAGTCCTCGAAAGCGTACATGCGTTGCTTTATCTCCTCACCGGATTTCGCCGCCAAAAGCTTGTACGATTCCACTATAGGAGTGATGACCTCTTCGTAGCCGTAGAGCCCGGCTAGCTCTCTTGAAAGCCCCTCTGCATACCTCATCATTCCTGCATGTTTCGGCAGAAAGTCTCTCATCCCTCGGACTGTTCTGAATCTGGGCATCTCTGTCCCCTGCATTATCACTTTAGGGTCAGTTGCGAGAGCGAGTAATAAACGACCTCTCCTCGCCTGTTTACAACTGCCAGCACAAGCTTCTTCTTAAGGCTCTGAACATTCATCTGAGCCCGCGCCAATTCTTCCAGAGTTACGGGTTGCCCTTCCTGAATCCCAAATATCATATATTTGGCGGTCTCCTCTCCATACTCCCCTCGCTTATACACCCGGAAGTCTATGCCTAACCCGAAACCTTCTCTCACCACGTATCCTCGACTTCTCAAGTCGCGATAGATCAAATACCTGACCCAAGCGTTCTCATCAGCCGCTTTGAAACATTTGAGAACATCCTGAAAGCTCATCTTCTCTCCAGTCTTCCCGTCCTCAACTTCAAGAATTTCCTTACCAAGCAGATAGAGCGCCTCGTAGAAGGTGAGATTCAACCCCCCATCTTGTGGGACTCCGTAACCTCGTGAGGAAAGTCCCTCAATGTCTCCTGGCGAAGAGACCAGCACACCATTCTCTCTAAGGAAAGCCACTATTCTCAATCCTTCTTCTTCGGGACTCTCATCAACCATGCTTTTCAATTCTCTTCCCAAGTTAGGGCCTTCTTCACGCATGCTACTGCTATCATGTGTGGTTTGAAATTTAAACTTCATTATCTAAGCCACGAAGACAAGTCAGATCACACGGGCTTTTCAAGTTCACTTGGGGAAAAGACCCCGGTTTCACAGATTATCGCATCTACATATCTCATGGGAGTGATGTCAAACGCTGGGTTCAGCACATCTATCCCGCGTGGAGCTATTCTTTGACAACCCCAATGGGTGACTTCTTCAGAGGTTCTCTCTTCGATAACTACATCTTCTGATGTCTGATTTAGGTCAAAGGTTGATCTTGGGGCAGCCACATAAAAAGGGACATCATGCTCATGAGCCAGCACTGCGACCGTGTAGGTGCCGATCTTGTTTATCACAGCATCCTGAACTATTCTATCCGCCCCCACAATGACTTTGTCCACCAGCTGCTTAGACGTTACGTAGCCAATCATGCTGTCCGTGATTAGCGTAACTGGGACGCCGTCGCGCTGCAGCTCATAGGCTGTAAGCCTTGCCCCTTGGAGTTTAGGTCTGGTTTCTGTTGCAATCACGCGGATCTTCTTGCCCTTTTCCCACGCAGCGCGTAGCACTCCCAGCGCTGTGCCATAATCCACTGTCGCCAGACTCCCCGCGTTGCAGTGCGTCAACACAACGTCTCCATCATCAATCAGCCTTGCTCCATGTTCACCCATCTTACGATTTACTTCCACGTCTTCATCCGCCATCTTCTGAGCCTCGTCAACCACGGCCTGAGCCACAGCAGTTGCATTTCCAACAGTTTCCTCCGCCGTCTCCAGAATCCTGTCAACGGCCCAGAAAAGGTTCACAGCGGTGGGTCTAGATTTCCTCAAGACTTCAGCAGATTCTTCAATTTCTTTCATCAGCTCCTCTCTCTTCTTTGCCTTTGAGTGGAAAGCACTGAGAGCCAAGCCATAGGCCGCCGCCACACCAATAAGCGGTGCACCTCGAACCTTCATCCCTTCAATTGCAGAGGCCACCTCATCACATCTCTTCATCTTCAGAAATGCGATTTTGTTAGGCAATTCTGTCTGGTCAATCGTGATGACTGCGCCGTCTTTCCACCGTATCGTTCTCAAGCCTCAAACCTCAACGACTCCTATTTATCATTCATTGATTATTATTTTGCTCTGATGAAAACAAAAATTCGGCTCAAAAAACCTTCGACGGAAATGAGAGATATAAAAGATGTGGATTTCAGAATTACTGCCAGACTACTACTTCGCCCTAACCTTTGTCACAACCTCAATTGGACACCGTTTTGGCAGATTGATCTTCTTCTCCCAATCGTTTCCGATGGCGATGAGGGAGTATATTCCAGAAACTTCGGCTCTTGCCTTGCGAATCAGGTTGATGAGGGCGGCTTGGGTCTCCCCCGTTTTTATCATATCATCAACTATGAGCACGCTGTCTCTCCGTCTAAAGGCGTTTTTTGGCACGTAAAGTGTCATGGTGACGCCAGAGTTACTTAGCACGTACGTTTCCTCTAAAAAGGCTGGAACCCCAACCTCCTTGTTTCTCTTCGCAATCACAAGATCTACGCCTAAAGCGTCTGCAACCATAGTCGCCAAGGGTATGCCATCCACAGCCGCTGTCAAGATCTTGGTCACCCTTCTTCCTGCGAAGGTTGTGAGGGCGTGGCGCGACGCTTGCCTAAGTATGTTGAAGTCTCCGATTATCCACGTGTTATCGAAATATCCATCCTTGTTAAACCGTATCTTCCTACCAAGCTCAGTTTCCAGACCGACGAGTTTCTTCAGGATTTTCCAGAGGCTTCGAGCTCTCTCAGCGTTTGGCAAAACGTGTCCCTTTGCGTACCTGCTCAGAACTGTCACCGGCAGATCGGTCTTGCTCGACAGCTCACGGTACGTGTAATGCTTCTTCGCGGCTCGAAGTAACTCTATTGTCATCAACCTAAGCTTCAGTTCTTCCGCGTGCGTGCTTGGTCCATTCATCCAATATGCACCGACAAATCAAACAGTAAAGCTAGTGCTCCCTATTTTTGATTTAAGACGATATATATCTTCCTACTACTCCGAAAAGGTTCGAAGATGGTTCGACCACAAACAGTCCATTTCTCTCCTTAGCCGAGAAGGTTCAGAGAAACCCAGAAATTTGGCGGGCCCGCGGGGATTCGAACCCCGGATCTCCGGCTCTCTTCTGTCCGCAATAGAAGGCCGACGCCTTATCCAGACTAGGCCACGGGCCCTAAGTCTCATCCCTCAAAATCTTGGGGGTCAACAAATAAAATCTTTTCATCTATTTATCTCAGAGATCACAGCCTCTTAATAGTCCTGTACTCACTCGATGTAGATCGCAGGGCGATATGGCCTTGCCAATCCAGCTTTTTTGTTAGGGTCGTAGCGTTGAATGTCGTCTTCACTGTAAGTGTAGACCTTTGCGTTGAATTCCCCTTCGAAGAAATCTTCTGCTTGTCCTAGCGCCTCATTCTCATTCATCATCCCCATATGTAATTCTCTACGTCTCTTGTCATCAGGCATCTGGTTGATTTCGTCTATGATTTGACGGACAAATTTCGCAACATCCTTTGCCGCTTTCTTCAGCTCTGGATCTTCCATCAGCTCTTTCATAAAGGCACTCAAACCTATTCTTGTGGAAGTCGACTCTTCTAGAGCCTTCAGATAGACCGTCCATTTCCAAGGCGCGGCTGAATAATAATAAATCTTCTTTGGCAACATTTTGGTTGCCCGAAGAATATTCGACGTATCTTCCAATACATTCTTGATCAACTCCTCAGTTTCTTCTGCTCTGACGTTGACTTTACCTTCATCGTATTTTGGCCATTCAGCTAGTGAGATGAACGCTTCTTTGCCGATCTTCTCCCAGAGTTCCTCGCACATGTGCGGCGCGAATGGAGCCAGAAGGCGTATCCAAGTCTCCAAAGTTTGCTTCAGAATTCCTGAATTGATCTTTTTCTTTCTTCGCCGGTACCATCGAATGTCGTTCCAGACCTCGAAGAAGGCATTTTCTATGGCGGTTCTTGTCTTCATTGCCTCCATACTTTCTGTGACTTTTCTGATGCGGTGTTGTAAATTGCTGATTAGCCATTCCTCCAAATGGCCTATCTTCGCATCTCTTTCCGCTTCTATTATACTATTTATCAAGGCGTAGAAAGCCTCAAGCTTGTTTCGGACATCGCGAACATTTTCTCTTCTCCAGTCAGGATCATCCATGCCTTCGGCACAGAGGAGCAGACCACAGCGCGTCGCGTCGGCGCCATACTCTTCTACAGCGCTTCTTAGGGTTACAAAGTTACCCTTCGATTTTGACATCTTATCGCCCTCAATCATCAGCATCCCGTTTACGCCTATCGCCTTGGGTAGGTGATCTGGAAATAAGGCTGTGTGGTGGAAAAGGAAGAACGTTAGGTGGTTTGGAACGAGCTCTTTCGCGGAGTTTCTCAGGTCTACAGGGTACCAGTATAGAAATTCTCTTCGCATATTCTTCAATATGTTGCTGTCAATACTCGACTTTCCAGATACTTTCTCAAGGCTACCTCTACCATAGAATATGTGATCGAAGACTTCCGTGGTAAGCTGTTCAGGCTTTATGTTGTGCTGTCTGATGTACTTGTTTATTGTGTAAAAGGCCATATAGACTGTCGAGTCGCTTAGGGTTTCCACTATCCAGTCTGGGCTCCATGGAAGCGGTGTGCCTAAACCAGTCTTTCTGGCACAAGCCCAGTCTCTCAGCCAATCGATGACGTTCAGAAACCATTGCACAGCTGATTCTGGATAGATCTTAGCCTCCTTCAAGGCACTTCTTGTCTTCTCTTTCCAAGTCTCATCAGAATATCTTAGAAACCACTGGTTTTCAAGTATCTTGACGATGCACGGTGTCAAGCACCGGCAGACAACCGGTTGCGGCAGGTCATACATTGAGTCTGCGATATCTCTTTTCTTGAAGTCTCCAATCAAACGCTCCTTCACTTCATAAACCGTTTTTCCGGCGTATTCCCCGCAGATGCTCTTGAGGACGCCGCTGTGAAACTCCTTCTTATACAGCTGTTTCGTTGCCTCTTCAGCCTTCGGATCATATTGATCCTTCACTCCCATTCGGTCCGCAATTTCAATTGCAGGGTATTCCCCAAAACCCTCTACCTGAATCATAGAGATGGGCTGAATACTCTTCACCACATCAGCCTCAATACCAAACTCTTTCAGCGACTCAGGTTTCTCTTGCAGATCTCTTAACGCCACCCAGTCGTAGGGTGCGTGTGCAGGGACGCTGTAAACGATTCCAGTAGCATGCTCGGGACTCACGAACCAGCCTGGCAGTATAACCAATTCCCTACCGTTGATCGGGTTAATGAAATGCTTTCCTATGATTTCCCTACCTTTGAATCGACTGATTATCTCGGCATTTCTTCTTTGTTCTCTCAGTTTGATGGCGGCTTTCTCGCTTATGATCCACTCCTCACCGTCAACATTAGCCCTAACGTAGGTGGCGTCCGGATGTATCCACATGTTGGTTACGCCGTAGATTGTTTCGGGCCTGAAGGTAGCTGCGGGCAGACGAGCATCGTCTATCCTGAACTTTATAAGCGTGTACTCCTCAGGTGAGACGCCTTCTCCTTCCTGTCTATCGTGATCTCCTGTTGGGCTCTCGCAGTGTGGGCACCACACAACTGGGTGTGTTCCCTTGGCAACATATCTCTTTTCACGTAAACGCTTGTATTGCCACTCGATAAACTTGTTGAATGTGGGGCTTGCTGTCCGGAACTCTCTTCTCCAGTCTATTGAGAAGCCTACACCCCTTACAGTTTCCCTGTTTTGCTCCGTGTAATAGGAAGCCATGTATGTTGGGTCAACAAATCTCTTCAGGTCCTCTTCGGAGACACGGTCTATCTCTCTCAGAACTCGAATAAAATCGTCGTCTCCAAGCTTGACTCTTTCGCTCGCGCCCGCTGCGGCCTGTCCTGTCCAATGCCATGCCCAGGGAAAGAGGACGTTGTAGCCCTGCATTCTCTTGAATCGTACGTAGGCATCGACTCGAGCAGCTGTGAAGGCGTGTCCAACGTGAAGTGGCCCGTTTACGTATGAATAGGGGAAGGTCACAAAGCGCTTTTCTCTTGTGGGATCAGGGTCTGCCTCAAATATTTTCTCTCTTTCCCACGCCTTTTGCCACTTCCGTTCGATCTGCCTTAAAATGTCCATGAAAGTCTTTGGGTTGCCTTGAGGATTAAAAGTCTTACTAGTCTTGGGAGAGGAAACGATCCCTCATACTCAGGCACCATCACGTTATATTCGGAATGATCTATTTTAACCTATTGTCATTTCTTCTTCAGCTGTTTCCTTACTGCCTCCTCAGCCTTTTCCAACGCCTCCGGCACCTTCTCAACTAGAGTTCCCCCTCCCTGAGCGAAATCAGGTCTGCCGCTGCCTCCGCCCCCTAGCACAGATGCTGCCACACCAGAGACTTCAGCTGAGTTTATCCCTACATTCAGCGCATCCTTTCCAGCCATTACTACTATCCTTGCGATTCTCTCGTCCACGCCAGAACAAACCACAACTGCATCTGGACTCACGCTAGTTATTTCATTGGCAGTTTCAATCATGCGGTCAACATCCATTTGCTCAAATTCTAGCCGCTCAAACTTTACTTCTCCGATTTGTGTTGTTTCTCTTTTCACACCTGCTTCGGTGCCCTCTCGAACCGCTGCCAGTTCTTTGATAAGACGTTTCCTTTCACGGCGTGCCTCTCTCCATTCCCTGAGAAGACGTTCTGCTGTTCTTACAAGTTTTTCCCGAGGTGCATTCAGCGTTTCAGAAAGTTCCCAGAGTAGTTTCTCGTTCTCTTGGGTAGCCTCTAGAGCTGGGAGCCCCGCGCTGAAGACGATACGCTCGACGCCGTCCTGAATCCTTTCCGTGTGAACAATTTTGATGAATCCTATTTCTCCGGTGTTTTTGAGATGAGTTCCACCGCAGGCTTCAACCTCCCAGTCTCCGGTTTTCACGACGCGTATTTCTTTTCCCGGAACTGCGCCACCTTGGTAGAGTCTGAAGCCATAGAGCCTCTCGGCTTCTCCTCTAGGCATCCATCTTGTTTCAACTGGGATGTTCTGGATGACTGCGTTGTTTGCCAACTTCTCTATTTCATGTATCTCATCCGGTGTTAAACGGCGGAAGTGTGATATGTCCAGTCTCGTCTTATCGACGCCTTTCTGAGAGCCCGACTGCCACACATGCTCCCCGAGAACCCGTCTCGCGGCTCCCATGATGAGGTGAGTTGCCGTGTGATGCTTCATGAGGCTGCCTCTTCGTTCCCAATTAATAACTCCCTTCGTAATATCCCCTTTTTTGGGAACGTGTCCCTTCAAAGTATGGATGATGACTTTTCCGACCTTCTGAACATCCACAACCTCTGATCGTTGCCTTCCAAATTCTAGGTATCCTTTGTCTGCGGGTTGTCCTCCCCCTTCAGGGTAAAAAGCAGTCTCATCTAGAACCACGTTCTTATCATCTAACACTTGAAGGACATTTGCTTCAAATTGATGAAGATACGGATTTTCGTAGTACAACATGCGTGCTTCAGGGAGATCAGAAACCTTTGATTCCAAAACCTCTATTTCCTTCACTTCTTTTGATGGTGGCGGTTGCTCGTGCTTCTCAGCGACCATCGAGTAGAAGTTCTCTGGCCTCCTAACCTGTAGTCCCTCTTTCTCAGCAGTTTCCTGGACAACTTCTGGTGGAAGTCCATGTGAGTCGTATAATTCGACGAGCAATTCCGTAGGAATTGTGTGAACTCCCTTGACTTTCAACTCTTGTCCCATTCTCTTGACAAGAGAATTTCCTCGCCTGATCGTCTTCTCAAACTTGTCTTGCTCTACTGCGAGAATTTCCAATATTCCTTCTTGCATCTTCTTTACATATGGAAAGTCTTGTGTCCAAAAGTCTATTTGCATACTGATGATTTCTGGTAGTCTTTCCTGGATTTCTAAAGTTCTGAGCAGCCGATAAGTTCGTCGGAGCATGAGGCGTGTCAGATATCCCTCGCCTACATTGGATGGCACAACACCTTCAGCCAGCATGAAAGCCAAGCATTTTGTGTGATCTAGGATCGCAAAGACGTTCTCAATCGGGAGTAGAGCCTTGTTGAGCTCATCGACAGTCATTCCCACCTGTTTGGCGATCTTCCCTCGTGCCGCCTTTCTGTCAGCCGCCTTTTCTAGGCTCATTAGTCCAGAGAGCTCAGCTACCCTCGCCAATAAATGATTGTCAACTCTCTCTACGCCAGCCATCTTCATAATCTCATCCAAAATCGAACCATATAATGAATGGAAGCAACTAACGGATCCCTGCGAAAGCCATGTGTATCGACTGTCTATCCCGTATCCAGTGTCAACAGTTCGTATGGGCAACTCAATGAACTCACCGTCGACAACCTTGAATTTCATGAAAACTAGGGTTGCAACCTCGAGTCCGTGGATCACTGTCTCCAGATCTGGTCCTGCGTTTCCTCCACCAGACCATACGTCCTCCTTGTAGATCACATCCTCAGACTTCACCCCCAACTCTTCTGTCACAAACTCGTGATGATAACGCACGGTCTGATCTTTCCAGTATACGTCTTCATCGGGGTAGTTGAAGGCGTGATGCCCACCCATCTCAAAAATGGTCAGATGCCGACCGAAGGTTGGACCCACATTATCAACATCCACAAGTCTTATGCACGGTTGGCTTATCACTAAGGGATTCGCTGGAGGAGGCGCTATTCCGTTGGTAACATACGGTTGAAAATCAACGATGCTGGCGCTTGTTAGATATAGATCGTCTCTCCACCTAGCCACAACTGGATAGGGCTTGATTCTTTTGTGCCCACGCTTCTCAAAGAAGGATAGGAAAGCCTCACGCATCTCTCGTAGGTTGTATTCTTTGCGCGTAGGTGAATTGTGGATAAAGGTTAAAGGTGCACAGCCCTCTGCTGTGGCCTCACCACATGTTTCTTGGTCGGGGTTCTGTGTCCAGAAATATTCACCACAAACTGGGCAAAGCTTTCGAATGTATTCGTACTCATCAAAGAAGGGAACGTGATACTCGCTCTCTGGAAAACGTCTCAAAGTGTATTCCTCATAGCAATAAGACTAGGAGATCCGAAATTAAATGTTTAAGGGAATTGGAGCTGTTTTACAATGTAACCTGAAGGCGATTTGCAAACTTTTGAGGAGAAGATTCCGAATTTCAGCATCACAAGACGGGAACTGCTATCCGAATAGAGCTCCGAGACCTTCCATCGCCGCCTCTTCTTTCTCCTTCTCCTCTTCCTTCTTCTCTTTCTCCTCTTTAGCGGGTTTCTCCACGGCTGCTGGTGCAGGAGCGGCAGTTGGAGCAGCCGTCATAAAAGCTGGCGAACTCTTGATCGCCTCGTCGATATCAACTTCTGCCAGTGAGGCTACGAGGGCTTTAACCCTAACAGAGTCTGCGTTTATGCCAGCGGCTGTGAGAACATCTTTCAGATTCTTTTCGTCGATCTCTTTTCCAGCCCTATGTAAGAGCATTGCGGCGTATACATATTCCATAACCTTTCACCATCCCCTCTTTTCACGGTCTTCCTTTTCAACCTTTCTGAGCGAAATACATGAAATCTTTTGATTGGTGATAGCCAATCCTCTACTTAAGCTTAGCACTCTTGTTACCTGTGTGTCTTGGCAAGCGCAAGTGGCTAGACGCGTTCGTCTAGTGGTAGGAGTCATGCACGTCCCACCTCGGAATATCCTTGGCATCTGGATAGTAGGCCTAGCATTTCTGTATGAGCCCTTCTTATGAGGTGGGCTACTGTGTCCCGAGAAACTATGCCCGCACTCAGAGCCAGACCATAGCCCTCATATTGTGCTCTTTGAAGGAGAAGAGAGATGTTTTCCGAAAGCGGATACGCTGCATTCAGCGACATGCTAAAGGCATAGGTATGGGCTTCCTGAATGCTTCGCTGAACTTCTTCTAGATCTAGTTGTAGCTGCTCTTCGCCGATGAATAGGCCATCGTCATAAGCTGTCTTCAGCGTAAGCCCTATCTCGACAGATTTTATGCCGAGCTTGGAGAGCACGGTCGCCAGTCTCGCCGATATGGCCTCTCCCTCTCTCACCACTAACGTATCCCGGCTTATCCAGACGCTTCCAGCCTCTATTCTGGTGGGCAAGCCAACTGAACCAAGCTGGCTAATGATTGGCCCCGGAGGCAGTCCAGTATTTCCAGCTGGAACAGTAACGTCATGAGCTGCCATATCTCCAGCTCGTGCAGTTGTTTCTACCTTACTCTTTTGAAGCAGTAAAGCCAGTCTGAAGGGGTTTACGTTGGTGAAGAGGAAGATATTAGATCCGATCAGGTTTTCGCCCAATTTTTCCAATTCAGGCTTGTTTTTGCATTTCTCAATCGATCTTTTAATTATCGTGTTCTTGACAACACGGAAATGTGCGCTGTCCTGTAGCTTCCTCCTCAGCTCTTGGAGCTGTGGAGCCCTAACTTTTTGGAGGCTTGCGGTTCCGATAACCTTGTGTTCTTGAATGAGGCTCCTTATTTCCTCAACTTCTCTTGCCTTTTCCTGAGGATTATGGCGCATAGACATGAGTTACCTACCTATAGACTAACTTTGACCGACGGCCCCATGGTTGTTTTAAGATATGCTGATCTGACGTTTTTTATTCCTCTTCTGAGTTTCCTCTCAATAGTTCTCATTACCGCTTGAACGTTTTCGGCTATTTCTTTCTCTGCCATCTTTTCTGTTCCAACACGGCATTGGAGAACTGGTTGTCCCCGCAGTCTTACTAGTACCATTTTGCGATATCTCTTTATGTGCTCGACTATGTCTGCTGTTGGAGGCACTGGCGTAGGCATCTTCCCTTTTGGCCCTAGGACTGCGCCCAGAACCTTCCCTATCAACGGCATCAATGGTGCCTCTGCTATGAAGAAATCATATGTTTTCACCAGATTTCTCTGGCGCTTCTTGTCACCCATCATACCTTCAAGCTCAGGTCTTTCAACAACCGAATCTGCGCCTGCCTTTTTTGCTCTTAACGCCATCTCACCAGATGCAAAGACGCATATTCTATTCTCCTTTTCCGTTGGGTGGGGCAACCCGATTAGTTCCTGAATTCTGCTTTCAGGCTTTTTTGGATCTATGTCTCGCAGGTTTATGATCAGTTCTATGGATTGGTTGAAATTTCTTTTCTCCGACTTATCCTTAACTTCTTTGATTGCCTGAAGGAGCCTCTCATCATTCAGTGGCATCTCTGAAGCCTCGAACCAGAAACCTACGGAAGCCATTTATAAAAAGATTGTTACGTCCCTTCCTCCACGAACAGGTCGTCGTGCTTTCCTTCATCTATTTCCACTTGCACCTCACGTGGATCCTTGTCTTCCACAGTCACACCCATGCTGACGCAAGTGCCTAGAACCTCCTTAGCCGCTGCCCTCAGACTTCTAGCGAGAAGCGTATCGCCCTTATCTTTGGCTACCTGAATGATTTGGGCAAGAGAGAGATTTCCAACCTTTTCGGTCTTTGGAGCTCCTGAACCCTTCTCAATCCCCAACTCGCTAATAACTAACGCCGAGGTTGTAGGTGTTCCAACGCTGACCTCGAATTCCTTCGTTTCCACATCTACAACGATTTTCACAGGAACCTTCATACCGGAATACTTCTTTGTTATTTCGTTGATCTTGTTCACGATGGCGAGGACGTTTACTCCCAGTGGGCCCAGAGCGGGGCCCAGAGGAGGCCCCGCGGTTGCTTTCCCGCCACTGACCAATGTCTCAACAACTTTCTTCTCGCTCATCTCACTCTACCACTTCTCCCTTCTCTACAACTTTTACGTAGTCGGCGTGAACCGTTATGGGTAGGGTGAAGGTTGCCTCCAGCAGCTCAAGGACCACCTCCTCCTTTGTTTCGTCTACCCGCGTTATCTTGGCTCTCATTCCTTTGAAGGGACCGCTCACGACCTCTACGATGTCTCTGACATCCAGCTCCTCGATCATAGGCTTCGCGACGATATATCTCTCGACCTCGGGGAAGGTCACGATTCCTGGGACTCTGGATCTGACGTGTTTGATTCCGCCTATTGCCTCATCGACGACGTGTGGTCCCTCTGCCTCGATGAATACGTAGCCCTTCAGCGTCTCCGGTACAAGAATGGCTTTTATGGATAAGTTGTTGGTTTTTACTTTGGCTGCCAAAAGGTTTGCCACGTTCTTCTCTTGTCCAGCCGTGGTCCTTACTGTGAAGATCGCTGAGGAGAACTTTCGCTCTTCCATAGAAGTTCCCTGCTATGTTCCGCCTCCCGGCGTCAGTATGCTTGCTATGAGCTTGATTATGAACCCTATTCCTCCAATCGCAAATGTGCCGAGAAAACAGATCTTTATCGAGAGCCAGAGCTCGCTCTTGCCCGGCTTTGTGGCAAGCTTTAGCAGTCTTGCGCATGACCCGAGAAATGACCTCAGTCCCATCGTTAATCGCATCCTTCAACAATTAGTTCTGATATAAAAAGGTATTTTCGCATGCAAGCGCTGCTAGAGCAAGAATTTGCTTAAAAGTAGTATAATCGACATGAGGCTGTATGTTTGTGTGACCAGCATTATCCACTGGGGATTGTGCGCAGACAAACTTTCAATGTCCTCTGCTACAGCGCTTTGGCTCCTTGAGGACGCGTGTTCTTTAGATAGAGAGTAGAGCTTCTTGAACTTTCTTAGAACAAATATGACGGCAACCGGTACAGCGAGCAGGAAGACACTCAACCATGAGTGTCGCCCATGAGCCCACTCGAGTAAGAAGGCTGTTCCGGTGAGTATGGCGCCTGCGGTCAGCAACACAATGCCTAGCAAAGAAGCCTTAACAAGTCCTAGGCGCACCGTCATGGTTTCGATGCCCATTGCTTTGTCTCCAAAGTAATCTCGAATTTCAGTTGGGATTATCACACCATATACAGTCAGAGCGAGCCCTATTAGCGACACGAGGAAGAAGGGGTTCATTTCGGTTGTGAAAGTGTAGTAGGCGAATAGCACTGGGAAGACAGCGAGTACAAGAATTAGCGAGATCGCCGCCAGCCAGTCTTTGGATTTTAGTCTTATCGGTGGAAGAGAATAGGCACAGCCCAAGCAGATTCCAACTATCCACAGGAGCAGAAAAATGGGCTTCTGCTGAATTAACATGAATAGAAAGACCAGAATCAGAGTAAGAGCAAACTCGATGAATAGCACTTTTTTCAGTCGTTTCGGTCCGAAAGAATTCATTGCTTTGACAAGTTGTTTCTTGCGCTCATCCTTCGAATCTAATTCGCGGTCTGAAAGGGTGTTGGCTTGTGCACCGATGGCAGAGCTTAGATTGATTATGGCAAACGACAAGATTATCATAACCACCAATTCACCAATGCTTGTGGACGGTATTGCTCCCCAGCCAAGTCCCATGATGAGCGATCCTAAATTAGGTAGTAGGAACTCTGCTCTGGAAACAGTACCAAGCGATTTCATGGTTTCGAACATTGAATTGTCAATAGTCTACAGAATCGACTGAAATAAAAAGTTCGCGCATAAACTGTTCTACACCTTTTCTATAGGTACACCGATCTCCTTCAATATCGTTCCAAGTTTCTTTTTGTCTGCACCACGAATCCCCTTCCAGTCGAGAATCACAGTGTGCACCTTTTCCGTCGTCCTCTCGACACATTGTGTTACAATGTCCAAGTCCATCCCTGAGACGGCGTATTTAGGTATCATGTGACCGAAGGCTATTTCTTTGGTCAGCGCAATTCGAGTGAACTTTGCACTATAGTGTGGACCTCCAATGCCCAACGCAACTGGGTATCTTGACACTTCGGAAGCCGCCGCCATCGCAGCATGAGCAACAACCTCAGCCGCCCTCTCATCTCTCCACTGCTGAGCTGAACTCCCAACCTCGACGAACATGGTGGGCACATCTAAGGAAGGTCCGTGATGCGTAGCCTCGTAGGAAACCGCATAGTCCAATTCCACTTTCTCTTTCATCCTCGCCATCTCTACAAGCGCATCCTTCATTGCACTTGCAGGGGATACAGAAACTCTCCTAGGAATGCCACCGAACCTCGCCGCCCCTAGGTTTCCCGGAGTGTGAACCGAGAGCGTTGGGATTCCACTGGCGCTGCTGTGTCTGGATACAAAGATCAGCAACTGTGGACTGAAGAAATCTGTGATGGACTGCGAGTTGATCAGGTCTTCCTTGATACATAGCATTCTGATCTCGCTGTCCTGAAGTCTCTTCAGATAAACAGGATTTTCATCGAATGATTCGGAGAGTTTCTCAAACTTGTAATGGCTCAGGATTTGTTGTTTAATGTTCATGCTGGCTATGTCCCTTTCAGAAGCCACAATTAGAATCATACCGATTTCTCTCTGCCTCCATGTGCACTTCCTTTGATGAACCTTGCTGAAAAGATGCAGAAAGGAGCCATCACACTTCATTTAACAATCATTTCTGTAAACTGTTCTGGCTTAAACTCTTTCAAGTCTTCGTATTTTTGGCCTGTTCCAATAAATATTATGGGTTTGCCGGTTGCATATGTTACGCTGAGGGCCGATCCTCCCTTCACGTCGGCATCCACCTTTGTCAAGACTGTTCCGTCAATTCCAACGCGTTTGTGAAACTCCTCCGCTTGCATCACCGCATCGTTTCCGGTGAGCGAGTCAACCGTGAGAATGGTTAGGTCTGGGGTGATCACTCTCTTGATCTTTTCAAGCTCGTTCATTAAGTTTCTGTTTGTCTGGATACGCCCCGCTGTGTCGATGAGCACGGCGTTTACTCCGTGAGCCTTGGCGTGGTTGACGGCATCATAAGCCACTGCTGCTGCGTCTGCGCCGTATTTGTGTTTGATCATGCGTATGCCTAGTCGTTTCGCGTGTTCCTCAAGTTGTTCTATAGAGCCTGCCCGGTAGGTGTCGCTGCAGGCGAGGACGACGGAGTATCCGCTTTTCATGAGAAGTTTGGCTACTTTGGCTATGGTTGTGGTTTTTCCTGTTCCGTTTATTCCGACAAAAAGGATCACGTATGGCTCGTTTACTTTTTTCTTCTTGTCAAGCATATCCCACAGGTCTATTTCTTGGTTTGTAGTTAGGACCTCAAGCAGAACTTCCCTCAGATTCTTTCTGACAATCTCCTTTCTATCTTCCAGTCTTTTAACTTGGACTCCATCTAGTCTTTTTTCCATCTCTTCGCAGATGTGGTCGGCTACAGATATAGCGACGTCGTTTCCTATCAGGTCTAGTTTGAAGTCTTCTAAGATTGGACGGAGTTTCTCAGTCTTCAGCTCGGTTGTCGTTACTTTGCTTAGAAGCCCACCAAGGCCTTTTCTAAGTCTTTCGAACACCGCTTGTTCGCTCCCTTTCACGCAGTTTCGTTGTCACCCCTTCCAGTTCCGACCTGTGTTCCCCAATTTTTCCTATCACATCATTCAGCTGCTGTCCAAGGGTGTTTCCCGTCTTTGCGAGCTCTGCTATGCGGTTTTCGACGTTCTCTCTGGCTTCTTTCATCGTTCTCTCAACGGCCACGTCAGCTCCTATTCCCACGATCACTTCTTCTGTGCTGTCCAGCTTTGCCTTTACGTATGAGCCTCCTCCGATTGGCACAAAGAGTGGTGCATTCTTCTTCTCTTTTTCCACGCCTTCGAGGGTCATGCTTGCGACTCTGAGTTCGGTGAGTGCTGCTCTTACAAGGTTTATTCTTGACTGCAGAGCCTCAGCGGTTCCTTCCAGAATTCGAAGCTCGACGGCTAGTCTCCGGAAGGTTTCTTCGTCACTGGACACTCTCTTCTTCTCCAAGCGTTAATTTCCTGATCGTAGCGTCCTCTATCTCGTCAGGTTTGATTTCTTTGATGTTGTGGATTTTTATCTGAAAGCGTTTGGCTCTGTGTCTGCTGCCTAGTTCTTTATAGATTCTTTCTGCAACCTCTTCAGGCTTTAGCGCTCTTACCTCCTTATGAAAGCTTGTTTGGAGATTTGGTTTTGTAATTTCTCCTGTTACCAGAAAAACTTTGACTTTGATGTTTTCACCGTTGGAGCCCTTCTTGGTCATCGGATCACCGAGCCATCAGTCCCTCTGAAGATTAGTCCCAGCATATAAACATTTAAACGCGCCGTGATTTAACATATCCAGCCTATTTCGAGACCGACAGAAACATGGGGCTAGAGACAGGTTCTTTCCAAAATCGTCAAAAATCAACATCATTTTCGCTGTTATGGTTTATCCTACTACATCAAGTGCCTGTCCGATGATAAAGAGCTCGGGTCCAGTCGTTATGGTTCCTGCAACAACACTATGTGTGTTACCTATGAGGCCTGTAGCAACATACGGTATCCCACAGTTTATCGTCCCCACATCAACTTCAACCCCTAACACATCCTTCAAAACCTTCTCTTCATCCTCCCTCAGCAATGGGTGAGCCAAGACGCCACTATTTGTCGCGGTGGCTAGAGAGCCAACGTATGGCAATCCAGCTATCTCACCGGGAACTACTTCAACACCCAACGCATCCCCTATCTTCCTCAAGTCTCTTCTTTTGATCCGCGGGTCAACAAGGGCTCCATGATCGTTTGCCAGAATCAGATTTCCATAGGCCGTCTTCCTCGTCTCCATAACGCTCATGTTGAAATCTGAGGCTGATTTCACGGCTTCGACCTCTTCCTCACGGACGAAGTGTGGAAGGACTATGCCATTCGAGTTGGCACAGGTCAAGGCGCCTATGAGCACTGACTGGCCGATAGTTGTACGAATAGCCTTCGCTTTCAGCCACTCCTGAAGTCTCTCAGCTTTATTTGCTGGGGCTTGAGGAGGGATGATCACCATCTTGTCGGTGGCCAGAGAGTATACTCCTATGCTTGCGCTGCCGAAAAGGCTGAAGCGAAAAATCGCCAAGCGTTAGTCTCCCTCTGCCAGATAAACGGTTACAGTTCCTTCGACATCCTTGGCTGCTCGAACCTTTATTCTTCTTGGAGGCTTCTCGATTCCCCTACTCCAGATCTTCTCGTTTACTTCATTGGCGATAACGAGCCTCGCAGCTTCTCCCTCTCCCTCGGTTCCGCCGCTGATCTCCATATGCCTCTCAATGAAACCCCTCACAAGGCGCACAGCCCTCGGCGCTCGTTTTCTCCGCGGCGTAATCCAAGCTCTGCTTAGCGGTATTGTGTAAACTCTCTCGTCCACAATTTCTGGCTTTATCTCTTCAGCTTCTTCCTCAGCTTCCTCTTCAACTTCTTCGGTGATTTCGCCTTCTTCTCTGATCTCTTTAATTTCCTCCGGTTCTTCTACGGCTTCGAGTTCTTCTGCTGTCTCTTCAATTTCCTTTGTCTCTTCTGTGAGTTCACTCTCTTCTTCCGGCGGTTCTTCGACGTGTTCTTCTTCAGTAGGTTCCGTTTCCTTGACTTCTTCGGCTTCGTTCATCCACAATCCGCCTTATGCTTTGATTTTCCGCCTCCGCCATTGTCTTCTCTTGGGGTTGGTCCTGACTTGTCCCACGGTTTTTGCAATGACCCATGTTGGAACGGCTTTCTTCTGTTTTCCTGCTTTTGCCAGCCTCCTTTTTTTAGCAGCGGGTTTGTTCCTCGCCACAATCAGACCCTCCTAATCTTTATGTCTCTGCGCTGGGATTGCAGCCTGATTAAGATCTCTTTTAGCTGTTCGTCGGTCATTGGGAGCTCCACCCTACCTTGCTGTGCGAGCTGAATGAGTTGAAGCTCGAGTTGATTAGCGAATTCCGGCTTCACTATCTTCAAATTGGTCAGACGCTGCCTAGCATCCGCGGTTAGTATTCGGCGAAGTAGGCTCTGCTTTTGCATCTCAAGCTGTTGAGCCCTCTGGTTCTTCTCTTGTTCTTGAGCCAACCTGCGTCTCAACTCAAGAAGCCTTCTTCTCCGCAGTTCTTCGAGTTCCTCTTCACCCATTTCCCACACGTTCTAATACTTCTTCAGTTCCGGTTGCTTTTTCTCTAGCTCCCCCTTGATCTCAGTGGATAACGTGTCCAGCAGTCGCCTACCCTCGCCAGTCAATATTCTTCCCTTCTTTCTTGAGATTTCCACGAGTCCGGCGGCTTCCAGTTGCTGCAGGGCATTCCTGATGATGGCGCCACCGCCCTTTCTGGTATGCTCGGGTCTTACTCCGCGATCAACTCTCCCACCGTATTGGGACCGTAGACTAGATATCCCGATGGGACCTCTCATGTAGATCTTCCTCAGGAGGGATGCGCACCGCGTAAACCACCAGTCAAGATTTTCAGGCGGTCTTTCAGTATGAGAGCCGGTCTTCACGAAGGCGGCCCACGTAGGGGGTACTATCTTGTCTATGTTGTTCTTTAAATGCTGTGCTAGTCTTCTGATAATGATTGATGCGGGAACATCGTACGGCGTTGGCAAGGTTTCTCTACCTTAACTATTTAGCGACACTAATTCATGAAGCCTCTTATAAATACTTAACCAACATATGGAGAATGCCACAACCCCCTAATGCACGGAATGCTGTTTGGCTGTACAATATTCCGTCAGTTCTTTAGTTCTTCAAAGGCCTTAGAAGCTGATCTGCAATCAAGAGCCCTTCGTAGGTCTCGGGAAATCACTTGTGTATCACAAAGATACATGTGGTCCATAACTTGGCCAAGGGTATTTCAAGACAAAGCAAGCGCCTGCAAAATCGATTTAGGAATACGCGTATACGAGACTGTTCTAAGAGATCCATCATTAGGGTTAGCAATTGTTAAATAACGCACCAGCAAAATCTATGCTGGGTGCATGAACTGATTTTCCTAGCCATCTGTGATGTTATGCCGGGTCAAGATGATGCTGTTTACGGTCAGTTGGAGAAACTGAGAAGTAGCGGGGAAGTCACACCCTTGGTTATCGGACGCCTTTTCGAAGAAGCAGATATCATGCTTCTCTTGAACTCAGTTGATATGGAGTATCTGGATGATTACTTGATAGAGAACGTGCGAAGCATCAAGGACGTACAAGAGCTTACTGTTGTGCCGATCTATGAGTTCAAGCTCCTCTCTTCCTTTGATTTCATGGTCGAACCAGAAGAGGAACCTACGGAGACTATGCTCTCTGAACTGGAAGATTTGCTCTTTTTCATGGCGAAGGTTGACATTGAATCCACCAAAGATCGTGCTGTCTACAATAGAATTGTATCCATCAAGCCAACAGATGATACTATTCCACTAATGACCGGGCACACATTTCACAGCAAGGAGTTCGACTCGGTTCTCTTCTTCTTAGCAAAGAGCCTGGATAGTGCTTGGGGATTCGTGAAGACGTTGCGTGTCATTGATGGAGTATTGGACACTGAAGTCAGCCTCATCGCACACTTTGAAGGCTTAATACCTCTAGAACGATTCAAGGAATTGGTCTCTTCAACATCCGCCCAGAGTAGCCTTGTCAAGGAGTAGGAGAGAAAAATTGCAAACTAGCGAGAAGAAATTGACGGGTATTAAAAGGCTTGAGATGCGAATCGGAAGGCTATGGGGCTTTCGCCGAGAGAAGAAGGGCGTGGTCACGAGGCTTCCGCCCGAAAAGACCATCGGTAGGCTTGTCAATCTCTTTGTAGCATCTCTAGATACCATCAGCTCATTCTTGAGAGGAAAAATCGGTGAAAGCGGTCTAAAGAGCGTGTTCGAATACCAAGGCGAGAAATTCGGCGAGGGCTTGGAAAAATGGGACTGGAGAGCGGATGAAATCGCCAAGAATATGATTCGTTTGAATTTTCAACCCTTTGGTATGGACGCGAAGTATAGTGGAGACGCGGAAAAAGCCACAATAGTTGTCGAAAAGTGCCCTCTACCCGAAAAATTTCTTCAGTCGGTGGAATATCTCAAGCAGTTTACATTCGAGCAACAAGAGACCGGTGGTGTAGAGCAGATGTTCAGCTCACTCGACAAGGTAAGCTCATCGTGGGAATGGCCTCCGAAGAAAACGGAAGTCTGCGCGACATGCAGGATAGTCATGCCAAAATTGGGGAAAAAACTGGGCTTCAGCTGGAAACACCACATAACTGATGACACTCCACCCAAATGCGTTTTTAATATTGAAATCAAAAAGAACTGAAAACACGCCTAATGCATAACTAATGGAAAAGGCAGGCAAATTCGGGATTCCATCAGAGAAAAACATTTGCATACTGAACGGGATCGCGAAAGCATCTTAACCAGATTTCTCACGTGGCCCCTTTTGCTGTTTGTAGAGCATTATTGTGTGACCACGAACATCGACCAAGTTTGCTCCTGTTTGTTGAGCGATTTCTGAAGCGACAGCTTTGGCCTCCTTGTTCGTGAGCGCGCTCTTTAGCATCTTTATCTTGACCATTTCCTTCTTCTTGAGCTGTCTGGAGATTTCGCCTATCACCTGCTTTGTTGTTCCATTCTTTCCTATCCATATTGTTGGCTGTTTGGAGCTGAGTTCACGCTTTATCCTTCGTCTAATCTTCGATGTTATCATTCTCTTTTTCCCGTCCTTAGTGGTATGCGCATATGCTTGTCACAGTTGAAGCATGTGATAACCATGTGTGGTTCCCTCTTTTGCTGGATGCGGACACGACAATTCACGCCTGGCAAGATAAAGCTTTTACAATGTCTACAAACAAGGCGCCGATACTGTTTTGGCAATTTGGTTCTGGTCCTCATGGCGATTTTCCTCGCGATGTCAACATATCGCTGAGCCAACTGAGGATCCTTGTGAATGGTCTCTTTTGCGAGACTGAAGAGAGTACGGATGCGTTGCAGAGCTATGTGTTTGGTGGCATTCATATCTCTTGAAGACTATCCCACGGCTTCCATTAAGCTTTTATTAAGACCAGAGCGGCTCCTTTCGTGAAGGTTTGCGCTTGCTAACTCTAATACTGGCCGAGGCGGCTCTCGAAACTGTTCCCAAAGCCTTATGGAGACATCGTGCAATAAGAAGCTACTCTAGAAAACGTAAGAAGCTTCCGCAATCTCTTCTTCTCGATCGGTCCTACAATCACGCCGCGATGAAGAGACTTGAGGAGAATGAGAAGAGAGGACGACCGGACATCGTTCATTTTGCATTGCTAGAAGCCTTAGACTCACCCCTAAACAGGGAACACCTTCTCCAAACATAAGTGCACACCATTAGCAACTATGTTATTACAGTCAATTCTGAAACTCGGCTGCCCAAAAATTATGACCGATTCGTTGGGCTCATTGAGCAGCTGTTCGAGGTAGAGAGAGTCACGTCCACCGGACAGATATTGCTCAAGCTTGAGCCAAAGACTCTGACGCAGCTTCTCCATGAAATCACCGCCACCCACATTGTTGCTTTCAGTAGAAGAGGTTCTCCTCACACCCTTGCAGAGGTCCTTTCAAGACTGTCAGCTGAGAAAATGCCCGTTGTGATCATTGGGGCTTTTCCTCACGGTCACTTCACGGAAGCAACCAAAAGATTGGCAGACGAAATCATCTGTGTAGACCCGGAAATGCTTGAAGCTTGGACTCTGACTTCTAGGGTAATCTACGAGTACGAACGCGCAATTTCTTTGCCCACAAAAAGGCTTGAACAAGCAGATACTTGCTAGTGTATAGTCGTAGGGTACCCGCATGGCAGAAGTGGTGCGGCCGCCGGGATTTGAACCCGGGATTGCAGGCTTGGAAGGCTTACACCCAATGGGCTGTGTCCTAACCAGACTAGACCACGGCCGCACATTGAATATTTACCGATATCATCCCCCTTCTGTGTGGGGATAGAAATTTTAAATACGTTTCGGGGTTCTGCTCCGTTTGGTAGAAATGATGATGCCTGTTTTTCCGATTTAGCACTCGTACGTACCTCAGCAATGAAATCTTCGATAGCCTTACTTCACAGTTTCGATAGTATGTCGAAATTTAGACTTCAGGGCTAAGTGAGGAATGTCCTCTAGATAATTAGCTTGTTACTCTTAAGCTTCAAACCCGGGTATCTTCACCCTTTCATATACTAGCTCTAGAATTTTTACAGATGAAAAAATCCAGATGAAATAGAGTAGCGCTGTAAAGGTGTACGTTTCGAAGGATCTGAACGTCCATGATGCGATCGACAGGGAGATGTTTGCGAGCTCGGGTATTCCGATCGCGATGGCAGCCGATGTGCTCTTGGACATGGACGCATACTCGTTAGTCCAGCCTGGTATCACTATTCGTAGAGCCTGAGGCAACACTACATGTCGGATGGATTTTAGCTTTGACATTCCCAAGGATCTGGCGGCCATCATCTGGTCTTCATAGACCGCGTCTATTGCTCCCTTTATGTAGCCCTTTTGGTATGCCCCGCTGTTTAGCGTGAAGGCCAGTAATGCTGCCAGAAGTCGGTCTATCCGTATACCAAGGAGGTTTTGAGGTATGAACCAGTAAAATAGAATGGCCTGTACTATGAGTGGGCTTCCTCGGAAGAATTCTACGTAAATGTTGATTAGTGCTGAGGCGATTTTCCCCCCATACACGTCTGCTAATGCTGCGAGGAGTCCTACTAGAAAGCCCAAGGCTAATGGCACAAGGGCGAGTATGAGTGAGTATTGCAGACCCCTAAGGAAAAAAGGCAGATATTCCGGTATGAACTCATACATTCGCTTAACCTTTGCCTATGAGTCTGGCCAGGAACCTTCTTGCCCTGTCGGTTGAAGGATTTGTGAAAAAATGCTCAGGTGTACCTTGTTCAATTATTCTTCCCTCATCTTGGAATATCATCTCGTCAGCCGCTTCACGGGCAAAGTGCATCTCGTGAGTAGCTATCAGCATGGTTCTTCCCTCTTTCGCCAGATCCTTCATTGCATCCAGAACTTCTCCCTTCAGCTCCGGGTCAAGGGATGAAGTCGGCTCATCAAATAATATGATCTCAGGATCCATCGCTAGGGCTCTAGCGATTCCAACTCTCTGTTGCTGACCTCCAGATAGTTCGGCGGGATAGTGGTCGACCCATCTTTCCATCCGCACTTCTCTCAGGGCTTTCATGGCTCTCTCCTCAGCTTCCTTCTTGGGCAAGCCTAGAACACGTCTGAGTCCAAGAGTCACATTTCCGAAGGCACGTAGATGGTGAAACAGTAAGATATTCTGAAACACAAACCCTATTTTGGCTCTTGCCTTGTCGATATCTGCATCAGGGCTGGTTAGTTCTTCTCCCCTCAGGAAGACCTTTCCTTTAGTTGGTTTGGTTAGCATAGCTAAACATCTGAGGAGGGTGCTCTTTCCGGAGCCGCTAGGACCGAACAAGACCTTTATTTCACCCTCCCTAACTTGAAGGGAGACGTCTCTTAGGGCTATAACATCCTTGTACTCCATCCATACATTCTCAGCTTCGGTGACAACGTCCGCCATTTTTTTCGCCTATATCCCCAACTTTTTCTTCTTTCTGCTTCCCCACCGATCAAGATATGTTGCCAAGGGGAAGGTAAGCGCGATGTAAATAAGGGCGGCGGGAATGTAAGCGAAGTAGGGCAGTTCCCAATGCTTGGTGAGAGCATAAGCTCTTAGTATGTCCGCTCGCGTTATTACATCCAATAATCCTCCACCGAGAAAAAAAGCGTATGCTGAGTCCTTTACTATGAGCGCATATTCACTGCCTAACCCTGCAGAGGCTATGATGAACATCTGGGGCAACACGACGTGCTGGAAGGCCCTGAGCTTCGACATTCCCAGGGACCTTGCGGCTATCATCTGATCCTCGCCTACACCTCTCATTGCTCCCTTGAATATCTGAGATTGATAGGCACCGCTTCTTATTCCCAGAGCGAGGGCGGCTGAAACAAATGGGTCTCTGAGAAGGGGGATGCGGACTCCTATGCCGAAATAGAAGAGGAGCATCAAAATTAAGATCGGGACTCCTCTGAGTAGCTTTTCGTATCCTTCAACTATTAATTCCCAGAGTCTTCCTCCAAACGCCCGAAGCAGCATCATAGGGATACCGGTTGCAGTTCCTAGGAGGAAGGCCAAAACTGATATTGAAAGTGTTGCTTGCACTCCCTCTAGCAGGAAGATTAGTTGCTCAAGAGCATTCAAATCTATTCACGTACTTGTAATTCTTGCCGTAATTAAAATGATAAGCTTTACTTCAGTTCAAGACCCTTGAATTGAACAAAAAGAGGGAGAGTGTACTGTTGGTTTCTCTTCCTTGCCTCGGTGGTGTCTACTTGTATCTCATTCCGTATTCAGTTACTTTGTCGTCTATCCAGCCTTCGGAGTGGAGTTCCGATATGATACCGCTTATCTTCTCAACGAGCAGATCAGAGCCCTTATGAGCCATGAATCCTACTGGCCAATATGGCCTTGAGAAGATTATCTGCATTGCAATTGGGGGGTCTTGTGAAGCATAGTCTTCTATCCAGAAATATGATACAGGGGTTTCCGCGTAGACAGTGTCTACTCCTCCCAATACCATGTCATCCATCGCCGCCCAATAGTCTACATAAGCTATGGTATCCACCCCCGCCGCGATCAGTTCTTCTTCTTGTGTTGTCCCGCCTTCTATTCCGCAGCTTAAGCCATAGTCTACCAGCTCTGCGACGCTCTCCAACCCTTCAGCGGGAATCCCCGCGGTTGCGACTGTTGCATTCAGCGCCAAGATCTGAGCATCTGTGATAGAGTGTGGGGTAGTAAATTGCACTTCTTCCAATCTATCTGGGGTGATGCTGAACCCGCTTACCCCCAAGTCTGCCGTTCTAGCCACAATGGCTTCCTTGATAGATCCGAAAGGTGTCGACACCCAGTCCACAGTTATAGTCACATTTTCTTCCTCACTGAGACGGCTCATGACCTCCTCCATTATGTCAACCTCAAAGCCCACGAACTCCTCGGTCACTGGGTCCAGGGATTCGAAAGGAGGCCAGTCAGGCGAGCTTGCAACCAGAATCGTTCCCCTCTCTACAATGCCATCCCAAGTGATACCAATCTCTCTTCCTCTCTCGTATCCAAGATAGTCTCCGACAAAGTATCCCGCAACAACTCCCACGACCAGAGCAACTAGAATTCCACCCACAACAGTGGCTTTTTCCACCAATCTATTCACCAGCGGTCTTCTATGGTCTTATGTCCATATATAACTTTTATCAAGCATGCAGATGACAGAGTCAAATCCTCGCAAAATCCAACTCGATGAGGGCATCATGCTCCCAGAAGCCGGAGAATAGTAATACCTGCATGGAGCAACGAATCGGCTCTCTAGCCAAAAGGCGTGCCTCATATTAAGCGGTGGATTGAGCACGCGTATAGACTGCGTCTCTTACGAACCATGAACCAGCACCCTTTTGGACTACGAACTATCCGAAAAAGACTTTTGCCACTTCATAAAGTTCTCGATCAACCGTCTTACGCTTGTTTATCACATCTAGAAGCCGAACTGAAGCTATTTCGTTGCCTTTGAAGTTAACCCTTAGCCCGAATCTGCCTTGTTTTGGAAGATCTATTGCAACTATTCCCTATCTTTTCGACCGATCACCCTGGCGATTATGTTTCCAATTTCTAGGTTTTATACTCCTCCGCGGCGCGATCATGCAAACCATAAATTATAAATAGATTAAGCAAGCTCTGAGTAACCAATCCATGAAGGTGAGAATATGTCTAATGTGAAGGCTGTGGGTATGATGGTGTGGGCGGCCATCATTGTAGTGATAATTGCTATTGCTGCTGTTGCGGCCTATTGGTATACTACTCTTCCAGCACCTGTGGAGAGAGTTATTACTATTGCGTGGACTGAAGGACCTGAATTCGACGTCATAGAAGCGCAATTATCTGATTTCGAAGACGACACGGGAATCGACGTAATTCTAGAAACCATTCCTCGAGACCAAATAGTGGTAAGACTTATGCTGGAAATGCTGTCTCCAGAACCCACAATCGACGGGACAGTGATGTACTCCATCGAATTGCCTACCCTTGCGGCAACTGGGAAACTTGTAGACTTGTATGAGTACAGAACTAAACAAGAGCTTTTGACTGACGGTTTCTATGAGGACCAATTGGATGTCGTTGAAATCTACGGTAGACTACATTATCTCCCAGGCCTATGGAACGGCGCTCTAATCATTTACTACTACAAAGATTATTTCGCAAATCAAACTTGGAAAGATGAATATGCAGCAATGTATCCTGGAGAAACCCTAAAAGTGCCAGAGACCCCTGAAGAATTACTCCAAGTTGCTGAGTTCTGGGATCTAGTTGCAGATGGAGTAGCCAATGGCATAGGTCCTGACGGACTATACCCCATCCACTTGCAGGGCAAGATCGAAATGGGCGGAGCACTTTATACCATCTTCCCACCGATGGTGGAAGATTTCGGCGGTGGATTCTACGATCCAGACACTGGACAGATATTGGCAGATAGCACAGAGACCATTGAGGCTTTGCAATACCTAATCGATTTGAGTCAATATGCACAACCGACTATGTTGGTAGATGGAACATTTGAGGGTGAGATTGCCATTCTACAAGGCAGATGTTTGATGGCTGATCAATGGACGTATATAATCGGTATGATGGACGACCCTGAAGCCTCAGAGGTAGTTGGAAAAATGGGGATAGCGATGAGACCTTTCTCAGAACCGCCAGACATAATGGGAATTGCGATACTAGACACGCCGAAGAGAGACTTGGTCTGGGAATTCGTTCAATGGGTCGCTAGCCCGGAAATCGGCGCAGATGTTGTTGCGGCAACACCTAAAGCTCCATTCCGAAGTCAGGTATTGGATGATCCACGAATTGGAAATGCAACTTGGCTTGATGTCGTTTGGGATAGCTTTGGCGGTGTAAAACAGATAATCCCGCCAATTAGAGATCCGCGGTCAGTAGAGATCTACGATGCGATGATGAAACGTGTTCACCAAGCTCTAACAGGTGAATTGACAGCCCAAGAAGCGATGGAAGCGCTCGCCGACGACATAGAATATATAGTAGGCGCCTAGCAAAAAAACACTCCAACGCCCCTTTTTCTTTTTTTCGACTGAGCTTGTCCTGCGGTATATCATTTAAGAACACCTAAAACATAGATCTTCGCCACATATTTCTCAAAGAAATAGGCAATAAGAAATATAGGCAACGTATAAAGTAGTAGGCCTGCAGTTAATTCTCCCCAAGGCTGTCTATAGGGATATTGAAGCAATCCTACTAGTCCTACTGGTGCAGTTTTTGAGGCTGAGCTCCTCGTAATTGTAGCAGCAAACATAAATTCGTTCCAAGATTCAACAAAAATGAAAATCAACGCCACGAAGAGCCCTGGTAGAGCCAAGCGTAGAGCGACTCTCATTGCCCCCAGCCTAGAGCAGCCATCCACCATAGCGGCTTCTTCAAAGTCCCTCGGCAGTTCATCAAAAAAACCTTTCATAATCCAAATTGTGAAGGGCAGGGTAACAGTGGTATGAGCTAATATGAGTCCCCACAATGTGTCAAGTAATCCAAGGCTGGATATTAGCAAATAGAGGGGTATTACATACGCTATGGGAGGTATCATGCGTGTTCCCACGATCAACCCGAAGATACTGCGGCTTCCCGAAAACGTATATCTAGAAATGCCATATGCTGCAAGACTACCCAACAGCAAAGAAACACCCGATGTTATGCCCGTGACAATAAGGCTATTTAATAGAAGCGTTCCAAATGGTATTATTCTGAATATCTCTACATAGTTAGAGAGAATAATTCGTCTGGGTAAAAACTCAGGTGGAATTTGGAGGATAGCCTTCGACGGCTTAAAAGATGTTGAAAAAGTCCAGTAGAGCGGCAGAAGTACAACGATTAGAGCTAAAGCTATGAGTCCGAAAAAGAGTATTTTCCAAAGAATCCGCTTAGCTCCAAGTTTTGATCCGTATCTCATGAGTCTATCTCCTTGTTATCCTCCATATAGCTAGGACAAACAAGATTGTGATTAAAAGTGCAAGTACCGCTAGAGTTGATCCCAATCCAATTCTGAAGAACTTAAGACCAGTCTTGAAAGTATAGATAGGCAGTACTTCAGTGGTGTATGCAGGTCCACCACCGGTCAGCACATATACTAAGTCAAAAAGCCTTGTGAATGCATCTATAGCCCTTATCATGAGGCCAAGGATAAGTATACCTTTGACTGAGGGAAGAGTTACATATCTGAATTTTTGCCATCTGGAAGCGCCGTCTATAGAAGCGATCTCATATCTTTCTTCCGGAACCATTTGCAGTCCTGCAAAGCAGAAAAGCATCATAAAGGGTGTCATGGTCCAAGCATCGGCGACAATGACTGAAAGTAGGGCAATTGAGGGGTCGCCTAGCCAATTTACTGCTCCTATGCTAAACGTTCCCAAGAGAGCATTAAGCATACCGTAATCGAGTGCATAAAACCACCTCCAAACAAGACCTACCGCAACAGGTGCTACGAGCATAGGTAGAGAGAGTGTAGCCAAAATGGCATCTCTTCCCTTGAATTTCCTATTTAGAAGCAACGCTAGACCCAGCCCGGCTAGAAGTTCCAAGGGAACGCTGATAGCTGTGAAGGTAATAGTATTCAGTAACACTCTGTGGAAAACAGAAGATGAAACAAGATGTTCAAAGTTGGCCAATCCAACAAAAGTTTTTGGAGCGCCTATTGCAAGATGCCAAGAGTGAAGACTTAGCTCTATATTCTGAGCGAGAGGAAAGAAGCAAATCAACGTCAAGAGAAAAAGTGCGGGGAGAGCAAGAAATAACCCAAAAGCTTTGCTTGAAAGGGCTTTTATCCTTGTCATTAACACGTGCCCCATTTCAGAGATGAGTCGTAGGTCTTTTAAAGATAACGTTAAAAGGTTAATCTTAATTATTGGAGGGAGTTCTTGCAAACGCTTTGGAAATATTGGTAATCTCAATCAAGCAAGGCCGAGCTACTGAGGGCTTCGGCAAACTTTGTTTCAAGAACGCTGGGGAATATTTACTCTAAAAATTTATATCGAATAAATCCTTTCGACTTTTGGGACTGGGATTGCAAATAGGGTGTGGCGTAATAGGAGCTGGAGCGATAGCAGAGATCGTTCATCTACCAACTTACAAGACAATGCCTCATACAAAATTGATCGCTGTTTGCGACGCGGATGAAAAAAGAGCTAAAGTTATGGCCGAGAAATTCGGCGCAGAGATATGGTTTACTGATTATACGAAGATCTTAGAAAGAGGCGACATTGACGCGGTAAGCATCTGCACCCCCAATTTCTTGCACCGCGAGCATGCTGTTGCCGCTGCAAACGCTGGTAAGCACGTTCTTCTCGAAAAACCAATGGCGCCGACTTTGAAGGAATGCGACGAAATAATCTCGGCTTGTAGAAAGGCTAGGGTGAAGCTGATGATAGGCGTTAATTCAAGATTTGAACCAGTTAATCAAAGAGTAAAAAAATTGATCGATGAGGGAGTAATTGGAAAGATTTTTCAAATAAGGTATCATGCTGCTTATGCTGGACCCTACGACTTCTGGCCTGCCGTTTCTGAATGGTTTTTCGATGCAAGTAAGGTAGGTGGAGGGTGTTTGATGGATGCTGGGGTGCACTTCATTGATCTTCTCAGATGGTTCTTGGGAGACATTTCAAGTGTCTGTGCAATAGGTGGAAACATTGTTAAGAGTATTAAAGGGGAGGATAATGCACTTGTTTTACTAACTTTTAAGGGAGGAGCACTTGGAGAACTTGATGTTAGCTGGACATATAGCTTGCGCGGCAAGAAATACGATTTACGCGCAGAAATTCTTGGGACCGATGGAGGAATTTTCATCAAAGACCCACCTTCACCTCTAACCATTTACAGCGAAAGGAAAGTCCCACAAATTCTCATGGGACAAGTAAACCTAGACATTCCTACGACAACAGCTGAAGTTATGGCTTTTCAAAGGAGAAAGGTTGAACACTTTATAGAATCGATTCTGGAAGACAAAGAACCACTTGTTACGGGAGAAGACGGAAAAGCTGTGGTAGAAGTTGTTTTAGCATCCTACGAATCTATGAAAAACGGTAGGAAAGTGAATCTGCCACTTGTAGACTACCAATAGATCGTTTGCAAACAACAAGGTGCAAACTGTGTTTAAGAATTTGAACGTGCATGACGTTGGCTTTCAAGCGACTTTATATGAGGCTGCAAAACTAGCAAAAGCAGCTGAGTTTCAAGGGGTGGACATTAATATTTATGAAGTGGCAGGCTTGCTAAAGAAGAAATCTCTTGGACATGTCAATAATATTTTTGCAAATGCTGATTTGCATTGTGGAGGATGGGAATTGCCTTTGAGGTGGAAAGAAGACGATGAAACAATATTTGAGGCCGATCTTGAGCAACTGCCTACCTTAGCTTCGATAGGACAGAAACTTGGCTGCTTACGAACATTTACTTGGGTGCGACCCTACTCTGAAACGCGGTCTTTCAATGAAAACTTTGATTGGCACATTGCACGCCTCCAACCCATTGCTCGAATCTTAAAGAAGTATGATTGCCTTCTGGGATTAGAATTTGTCGGCACAGAAACATTTCGTGCCAATCACAAACACGAGTTCATCCATACAATGGAAGGTATACTGCAACTTTGCGATTCTATAGGAGCAGGAAATGCTGGGCTGCTATTAGACTCTTGGCATTGGTATACTTCACGTGGCACAATGGACGATCTGAAGCAACTTAGCAGCAAAGATGTAATCTATATTCATATTAATGATGCCCCTCGAAACATTCAGCCTGAAAAGTTAATCGATACTGTGCGTTGTTTACCTGGTGAAACAGGGGCCATTGATTTGGTTAGTTTTCTCGGAACTTTAAAGGAGACCGGCTATGATGGACCAGTTACCCCTGAACCTTTCAGCAAAAAATTGCAGCAAATGCCTGTTTCGAAGGCAGTTCAAACAGTGGGTCGCGCATTAGATCGAGTGTGGCAAGCAGTGGGACTAGACTAGCGAGTTGCTTCTATACCTATGCTTTATTTTTCCGAAAGAAAAGAAGAACTGCAGAAGCAAGTTTTTTAGCATGTCAAGCCTTAATAATCATTAGCAAAACAGAGAGACAATGCAATGGATGTAACATTACATAATGTTTCCAAAAAATTCGGCGAAGTCATTGCAGTAGACGATCTGAGCCTTGAGATAGAAGATAGAGAATTTATGGTATTGTTAGGGCCTTCAGGTTGCGGGAAAACAACAACGCTCAGAATGATCGCAGGATTAGAGACTCCTGATAGCGGAGAAATTTACATTGGAGATAAACTCGTGAACGCTTTGCCTCCGAAAGACCGAAACGTTGCTATGGTCTTTCAAAGTTACGCCATATATCCCTATATGTCTGTGTTTGATAACATCGCATTCCCCCTCAAAATCGCGAAACTTCCCAAGAAGGAAATTGCTGAAAAGGTGCAGAATGTGACGGAGTTGTTAAGAATTGAAGGTTTACTGAAAAGAAAACCGAAAGCACTGAGTGGTGGCCAAAGACAAAGGGTAGCTCTGGGTCGAGCCATTGTGAGGGAACCAGACATATTTTTGATGGATGAACCACTAAGCAACCTAGACGCGAAGCTTAGAGTACACATGAGAGCTGAATTGATAAGGTTACATGACAAAGTAGAAGCCACAACAATCTACGTAACTCACGATCAGCTAGAAGCGATGAGCATGGGCGATAGAACTGCAATTCTTGAGAGCGGGCTTCTTCAACAAGTAGACACACCTTCGAACATCTACAATCATCCAAAAAACGTATTCATTGCGGGATTTATTGGAAGTCCCTCCATGAACATGATTGATGGCGCTTTCGTAGAGAAAGATGGCGATATTGTTTTGGATTTTGGATTCTTTGTCTTCGATCCTTCAGCAGATATTAAAGAAATATTGAAGAAAACCAAAACAACAGAGTTTATTTTGGGCGTTCGTCCTGAACATGTGAAGATTTCCAAGGAAAAGACAAAAAATGCGATTAAAGCTAAGGTTGATATTATTGAGCCTGTGGGAAGGGAACTTCAAGTTTATCTTTCAATAGGAGAAAAGTCAATAGTGGCAATAACGACTCCCGCTCAAACACTAAAAATCGGAGAGGAGGTATGGTTCTTGCTTGATGAAAGAAGAATCCATCTCTTCGATAAAAAAACGGAGAAGCCTATATTATAATACTCGAAATTTTCACAAAATTCCCATGTTAATAGCTACTTTCAGGCGAACTCGGAATTCTTAAATAGAGATTGTAAGACAGCGTGACTCATGAGGGCAGTTATTTTCAAAGCTCCGAACAATGTTGTGGTTGAAGATGTTGATACCCCTAAAATCGGTAAAAGCGATGTGTTGCTGAGGATAAAATCAGTTGCAATATGTAATGCCACTGACATGCATTTCTTGAAAGGCGAAATTCCTGGAACAAAGTATCCTCTTCCACCTGGTAGACCGGGGCATGAATGTTCTGGTGAGGTTGTAGAAGTTGGGGAAAATGTGAATCAACTAGCAATCGGAGATAGAGTTGTTCCAGGACCGCTTTACGCATTGCCCTGTGGGAAATGTTACTATTGCACAAGGGGTGTGCAAGAACTTTGCGAAAATCCTAGCGAAGCTGACTTTGCATATGCGGAGTACCTCAGAGTTCCCGCAAAATTTTGTTATCCGCTACCTGAAAATGTCTCATATGAGGAAGGTGCTCTGATTGATTTGCTTGCGTGTGCTTTCCACGGAGCTACTAGAGCCAAATTCTCCATTGGAGATTCTGCAGCCATTATTGGACAAGGTCCTGCTGGATTGTTACTTACCCAGCTTGCAAAATTGGCTGGCGCAGGCAAGGTTATCACTGGCGACATTGATGATTCTAGACTTGAAGTCTCCAAAAAAATTGGGGCTGATTTTACAATAAACGCTATCAAAGAAGATTTGGTTAAGAAAGTTTTTGAGTTAACAGATTCGAAAGGATGTGATATAGCCATAGATGCTGTGGGAAAGCCCATTGTAACGTCACAGGCAATGGAAGTTCTGAAACCTGGAGGTCGCGTAGTAATATTCGGTTTTCACTTGAAACCCGGTGAAATCGATTTGGCTCGTGTCTTTGAGAGAGAGCTGGAAATAAGAGCAAGTTTCAGAACAATCGGCGAGTGGGATTACCGTTTGACAACAGAACTGGTTTCCGACAAGAAGATATATCTGAAAGCGCTAATCACTCACACTATGCCCCTGGAGCAGCTTAGACATGCTTTAGAGCTTATTGAGAAACAGTCAGAAAGAGTGATAAAAGTTATACTAAAACCATGACGCTGATTATCTGAAGTTTCTTGAGGCAGACGTCTTCTAGCTTTTCCCTCTCGAACTAAATTCCAAAACTGCCGCCGCCGCTCCATAAATACCTACATCTTCGCCGAGTAAAGTCATTGCTATTTCTGGCACTCTATTAACGACATATTTTTTTACATGTTGCCTAATGGGAGGTAAAATGAGTTTCTCATTTTTTAGAGTAACAGTGCCTCCAACCGTAATCAGTGAAGGATCATAAGCATTTATTACGTTCGAAAAACCTATGGCATTTAGAACCCCAATTTCCTCTACGAGTTGAAGAGATAGTTTGTCTCCACTTTTCGCAGCGTTAAATAAGTGTTCAGAACGTAGATTAGACAAATCATCCTTTACCTTTTTGAATAGCAAACTTCCTTTCGCTGTTTCTTCGCCAATTTCTTTGATTCTCATTCGGACGAAATTTGGTATGTTCTTTCCAGAACAGTAGGCTTCCCAATGTCCGTGTTTACCACATCCACATGCCAGTTTTCCTTCATAATCTATGGTGAGATGCCCTATTTCAACAGCGTTCCCATCTTTTCCCAGAAGCAGATGACCATCAACTATTGCGCCCCCACCTATTCCAGTACTTATTGTTATGTAAACAAGATTGTCTAGTCCTTTTCCAGCCCCAAACTCTCGTTCACCTAAGACGGCTCCTGTGCAATCGTTCACCAAATAAACAGGGATCCCCAGTTCTTTAGTTATGGGTTCTTTAAGCGGTACACTATCAAAGGGAAGATTCACAGGTTCTATAAGTTCCCCTTTCTCTATATCTAGTGGACCAGTTGAGGCTATTCCAACTCCTTGTAGTCTTTCGGATTCGATGTGATTTCTTTTACACAGCAAATGAGTTAGGGTAACAATCTGAATTGCTATTGCATTTTTGCTGCCTGTCGCAACTCTTTTTTGTATTTTTTCAGTGAGCCCTCCTTTTTCATTGAAAAGCGCTACTCTTAACCACGTTCCTCCTATATCTACTGCTACTGGATGTTTTTCCTTCACAACATCTCACCTTAAGAAAGTGGATGTCATTTCTATCTGTTAATATGGATACGTGGCGTGGTTATTCAAAATTTGTCTTTATTACGTCTTCTGGTTTCCACGTTCCTTTTGCAACCTTTGGCACGAAATCTTCTAGTCCTGTAGGTGGAAAGCTTAGTTTTTTGTTCTTTTCAGCGGACATATAACAACTCATTAACAGTTCAACTACAAGAGCTCCGTCTTTCCAGGTCTCTATGGGCATTCTGCCCTTCAGAAAGCTTTCAACCATGTGCCTGTGTTCATCCATGTACCCATATACGGAAATCTCGTTAGGTAGAACTGGCATGAATCCTTGCTCGGCCGCTTGCTTTTCTACTAGATGTTCTCCTTTTTCGCCTTTAACCTCTCGACTAAAGAAGACTTTCATTTCTGGATTCAAAGTGTCAATCTGCATGTAGTATTCTGGCCCTACTAATTCAAGATAAATTCGTTCGCCAGGAACGAAACTCCAAGAAGTGGATAACGCACTCATTACTAATGATTTACTTTTCGTCTCGTAGATTATGCTCGCCCTTCCCATGTCTTCCGCTGGTTTTTTTGAATAATCGATTTGTCCTCTAGTTTGTTCTTTAAGTTTTCCTACATATCTCGGTGTGCTCCACTTCAAAGAAGCTATTTCAGCAGATACAGCACGAGGGGTTAAGGCTTGCTTTTCTTCTTCGGGAGCTGTTAATAAGAATCTTGCAGCCTCGATACTATGACATAACATGTCGTTCAGGGCTCCTCCGCCTTGGCGTGAGGCATCCCAGAACCATGCTTCATGGGGTCCTCCATGTTCCTCAGAACATCTTGCAAGATATGGACGCCCGGCGGTGCTTGCTCCTCTTTTCCATAAAATTTCCTTGCCTTTCACTAGAGATGGCATGAAAACCTGATTTTCTAGGTAACCATTGAGTAAGTCAGCTTTCTTGACCATTTCTAACATCTGTCGTGCTTCTTTCACGTTACGAGCCAGTGGTTTCTCACACACTATTCCTACTAGTTCAGCCTTTCCTTGGATAACTTCCTCAGTTATTGCTTTTGCAACTGCAGTTCTGGCAAAATTTGGCACAGTTATCCATATGGCATCAACTTCGGGATCTCTAGCCATCTCTGAAACGTCTGTGTATGTCTTTGGGTTGCCGACGCCGAGCTCCTTGCAGCGGGCAGCAGTGCTCTTAGCTCGCTCTTCTTTGAGGTCACAAACAGCTTTTATATCTGCATGTCTCACTCCTTGAAAAGCTTTTATGTGATAGGTGTTGACAACCCAGCCTGTGCCTACAAACCCGACTCCAAGTCTCTTCATTCTTAATTCACTTTCAATTAGTGATTAATAGTTGTACAGTTGCTACTTAAAATCGATCGTTTCTAGCACTATCTCTGCGATGTCGAGAACTTGTAAATCACAGTTCTCAATTGAATTCAAGCCCGTTTCCAACATTTGAGCACATATTGGACAAGTTACTGCAATAATCTCAGCACATGTTTCACAGGCTTGTGTTGCCCGTTCATTTTCCAAACGAGGCTTGTGTAAAGGGTCATGCCATATCCCTCCGCCTCCACCGCCACAACAATAAGAATTACGGCGTGACATCTTCATTTCAACCAGTTTGGCGCCTACTGCTTGAAGCACCTCTCGTGGAGGATCATGAAGATTGTTTATCCTTCCTAAATAGCATGGATCTTGGAAAGTCACTGATCTGTTGAATTTGTGACTTATGCGAAGGTTGTTGCTGCGTATAAGGTCCAAGAGTAACTCGCTATAATGTTGAATCTTGAGATCTTGTTCGGTCCATTTTTTCTCCAGAAACGCAGGGTAGTCATTTAGAAACGCGTCGTAGTCATGGGGAGAAAGGCAAATAAGGTGTCTAATTCCATGACTGCGGATTAGTTCAGAATTTCGTTGAGCAAGTTCCTCAAATAACCCCACCTCACCGATTCTGAGGACATGCGCGCCGCTATCTTCCTCTTCGTTGCCGAAAATGCAGAAGTCAATATCTGCAGCATACAAAATCTTAACAATCGCTTGTGCCATTCTTTGGTTTCGTTCGTTATAACTAGCAACAGATCCAACATAGAAGAGCGTTTCACATTCTCCGTCCTTTGCTCTTTTGATGGGAAAATCTAGTTGGTTTGTGAATGCATCGCGTTGTGAACGAGGTCTGCCTTCGGGGTTTCCATGCTGATCGATGTTTTGTAACACTTGACGAATCACAATTGGAGGAATGCCTTTTTCTATGATCAAGCTTCTAAGAGCTTCGTTTATTCCTAAAATGTCTACTTTATGGTCTGTAAACTTGTTGTGAGGAAATCTGTCCCAACTTCTATCGTCCAGTGCTAGGCAATGTTCTTGGCAACTTCCACAGAGAGTACAGGTATACAAAGAATCTATGAAATCCCGGGAAGGTTTTGAAAAGTCAATTTTTCCTTCCAAAATCCCCCTAGCTATTATATTCCTTCCCCTTGCAGTAAAAGAGTCAAATCCACCGGTGTTCTCGCGGATGGGACATACCAAATCTGTGCCATCCCGAGCCCTAACCATACTTCTGCAATATCCACATCTGGCACAAAGATAGAGGTCTTCTTTGTAGTCATTTAGACTTCTACCTCTTCTCCTTGTTTTTAGTACATGTTCTTTTTCAGTCATGGTCTATGCCTCAAAGTCGGTTGGTAGGCTTAGACCGCCGGGGTTCATTATGTTGTTTGGGTCTATGGCTTTTTTGAGTTTTATCAACATTTCACGATATACCGGGTTTCGCATGATTGTGTAAGGATACCACATCTTGCCTATCCAGTAGTTGCAGCCACCATTCTTCGTCACGGCTCTTTCTGCATACTTATCGCTCAAGTTTTTGACAAAATCAACCGTTTCTGGAACGCCTTGATCATAATAGAGAGAAGTCGACACATGGCCAGCATTTTTGTGTGCGATACTGACAGTTGAATGCTTTACATTGTGCCTTTTGATTCCTTCCTCCTGTTGTTTTAGAAATGCCAGAATGTCTTTCAGGTCTTTTAACGCGTCTCCTGCTGGAATCATATGGCAGTTCCACTGCCACTGTCCAATTTTGGCTGCCCAGCGCGGCAACAACTCAAATTTATAGTCCCAGTCTCCTTTTGCATATTTCTCAGCGTCTAGGATTTCTCCTCCCTCCTCCAGTGCTATTTGATCCAAAAGCTTTCTTCTCGCTTCAACAAGTTCCGGAGTCTGATCCTCGACGACAAAAGTCAATAATGAGACGTAACCGTCTTTAGCCAGTTCAGGTGTGTTAACCTCTAACCCATCTTCAGCAAACCAAGCAACGTGATCTGCTTCTCTGGTTTTTAACCAACGATAATAACATGCCTGACATGATTCATAGTCTCTGAAACCATAGGCTCCAAAAGCGGTTCCGACAGCTTTCGAATACAACCGTAGAGTTACCTCCCCTATCACACCGAAACATCCGCCAGAACCGACAAAAATGCCAGCCAAATCGGGACCTATACAATACCTATAAAATTTCTTGGCGCAAGGGTTCACCGCAGATCCTGTTGCCAGTATTTCACCGTTAGGCAGAACTACCTTTAAGTTCATCAAATCTTCAGCACAAACTCCATACCGGGGACTACCATAACCATTACTTTGCACGGAGATGCTACCGCCAACAGTTGACGCATAGCCTGAATAGGGTCCCTTGAAGCCTAATCTCCAACCTTTTTCTTCCACTTCTTTATTGAGTCGCCCCCAAGTGGTTCCTGCTTGAACAGAAACAGTTTGTGAAGCTTCATCTACTTCTACAACTTTGTTGAGTCTAGTGATGTCGATCAAGATTGAGTCTTGTATTTTCTCCCCGCGGCTCCCTCCTGCGTCGGTGCCACCGCCTCTAACGTAAACTGGCGTCCTAGTTTTGTTTGCCAAACGCAGTATCTTTTGGATTTCTTCTATACTTGCCGGTCTAACCACGATGGCCGGTGGTGTCGGGTTAATGTTATCGAATATGTTAGAATCCATGGAATAACTCCAGCGGACGAGAAAGTCTTTTGAAACATACTGAGGTCCAGCAATGTTCTTGAGATCATCAAGAAGTTCGCTTGTTTCCACCTAGAACACCTAGATTTCGACATGACTTACGTCATATTTAAGCATTCCCAAACTCTAATAGGCCATAAATTCCCATCAAAGTTTATTATCTGCCATAGCAAATAAACGTGGAGTCTCTCGGGGGAAAATCATGAGAGAGCGAAAATTAGCCTTTAATGGTGGGAAACCGATACGAGAAAATGTTTTACCTTTCGTTCCACGAGAAGCCGACATTACAGATGAAGAAATAAACGCCGTCCTAGAGGTCTTTAGGTCAAGAAAGCTTTCTCAACTTGTAAGCGAGAAGATAAACAAATTTGAAGAGGCCTTCGCGAAGTATTACGGCGTTGAGCATGCCATATCCGTCAATTCTGGAACTGCCGCATTGCATGTGGCCCTTGCCGCGGCAGATGTCGGCCCCGCAAACGACGTTGTGCTTCCACCCTACACTTTCATGGCCACAGCAAATGCTATCTTGTGTCAATGTTCTGTACCGAACTTCGCCGATGTAGATCCCAAAACCTACACCTTAGACCCCCGCGATATGGAAAAGAGAATCACCCGAAAGACTAAAGCGGTGATTCCGGTTCACATGCTGGGTCAACCTGCAGACATGGACGCCATAAATAAAGTCGCTCGACGCCACAATCTCACTGTTGTTGAGGATAGCGCACAGGCCAACGGCGCCGAGTATAAAAGCCAAAAAGCGGGCACATTCGGCGATTTAGGCTGTTTTAGTTTCTACTTGAATAAACATATGACCACAGGTGGAGAAGGCGGAATGATCATTACCCACGACGAAAAACTTGCGAAACGAGCCAGATCCATCGCTAACCACTGCCGTGTGGATGTTTCACCGTACCCAGACATTCCTCCGCACAACGTCTATTGGGGGATCGGCTACAACTATCGCATGACCGCTCCTCAAGCAGCCATGGGTCTCGTTCAGCTGAGACGATTGGACAGCTTTATAGAGAAACGTAGGAGAAATGCTGAATACTTGACACAGCATCTTAAGGACATTGAAGGCATAGAGCCCCCCTACGTCCGGAATGACGTTAAACACGTTTACTGGGCGTATGGAGCCCTTGTAAATCCAGAAAAGATTGGAATTTCCCGCGACCGTTTTGCGGAGGCGCTACTGGCTGAGGGTATACATGCTGAAGGATATTGTCCGATACCCGTCCATCTTCAAGACTCAATCAAGAAAAAAGTCGGATATGGCGGTACTCACTTTCCATTTGACAACCCGTTGCACGGCGAAAAAATATCTTACAATCGAGGTCTCTGTCCAAACGCCGAAAATTTGTCATCCCGAGATCTGTTGCTGCCCGTCTACCAGTCTCTCACTGAAAAAGATCTGAAGGATGTAGTCGAGGCCTTGAAGAAAGTTGCGCAAAACGCGGATCTGTTGACATAGACAACCTGAAGCAGCGCCTCCTTTGAAAAACCATTTAAATTTGCATTCGAATAACATAACGGACAAATATGGGCAGGAAACGTTTTTCCCACCGCATGCTGGGCGAGATTCATGAACAGCCCAAGGCGGTTCAAGCCACACTAAGAGAGGGTTCCAAAGAGGTCAGGAGCCTAGCGGAAGAAATCAGTTCGAAGAATTATGAGATGCTCTACATCACCGGTAGCGGAACCAGCTACCACGCAGGGCTGGCGGGGCAGTACGCATTGTTTACCTTGGCCAAGGTCATCACGAGCCTGATTCCAGCTTCCGAATTTCCCGCTTGGGTGCCCTCACCAATCACGCGGAAAGCTCTGCTCATCGCCGTATCTCAGTCTGGTGAAAGCGTCGACGTCCTTGCGGCGGTGAAATCTGCGCTAGAGAAAGACATGGATGTACTGGCGGTCACCAACACTCCGAAGAGTTCACTTACAAGGCTAGCGACTTACACCCTGCTTACAAGGGCTGGCGAGGAACGTGCTGTCACAGCGACCAAGAGTCATAGTGCCCAATTAGCAACGCTTTTTCTCTTTTCTCTGGAGTTGACACGCACAGAAGCGCCAAGACCTGAACAACTGGAACCTCTTCAGCAAAGGCTTTTCGAGACGCCGACGCTTATTTCCAAAACCATAAATGCAAATGAAGAGTTGACGCGCACACTCGCAAGCCAGCACAAGAACAAACGTTTCTTTTTCCTGTTGGGCAGCGGCTCGAACTATGCCACCGCGTTGGAAGGGGCGCTCAAACTCAAAGAAGCCTGCAACATATTCGCAGAAGGATTCGCGAGCCGCGAATTTCTTCACGGCCCCATACAACTGATCAGCAGAGAAACGCCTGTCCTATTTATGTTGTCGGCAGATGAGTTAGACATTTTTCAAGAACTGATGGAAACCATAGGAAGATTTGGTGCGCCGCTAATCTCTATTTCAGAACGATCAGATAAGGTGGAGAAAGTCTCAACGGGATTTCTGAAAATTCCGGAAGGATTTCCCAGAATTTTTTCTCCAATTCTTTATGTAGTACCGTTACAGCTATTCGCATATTACAGTTCCATAGCTCGAAACTTGAATCCAGACAAGCCTGAAAAGCTCAGAAAGGTGGTGAAGTGATGAAAATGAGATGTGTTGTCTTCGACGTCGACGATACCCTCTATGACGCCTCTTTTCAGATGAGTACCGCGAGATTAAACGCGATAAGAGCAATGATCGAGGCTGGACTGCCCGCAAACATAGAGATCGCCTACCGCGTCCTTGAAGAGATCGTTAGAGAGTCCGGACGCCACTACAACCGGCAATATGACGAGCTCTTGGAGCGCTTAGGCCTCGGATGGAACCCCCGCGTCATAGCCGCGGGCGTGATAGCCTACCGCGAAACAAGCTCTGCGTATTTGAAGCCCTACCCCGACACTGTGTCAGTCCTCTTGAAGCTGCGAGAGAGTGGATACAAACTCGGAATCGTCTCGGAAGGAAGAGCCGTAAAGCAGTGGCAGAAGCTCATACAGCTCGGAGTGCAACACCTGTTTCATCGTGTTGTGATCTCTGAGGAGATGAAAGCAGATACGGTTACACCCGAGATGTTCAACCGGCTTCTCGGCGATTTGGGAGTTTCTTCTGGAGAGGCCGTCTTCGTGGGAAATCAGCCTGACACCGACATTCTATGCGCCAACAAGGTTGGCCTTGTTTCTGTTCGAATGCGGAAGGGCAAACATCGAGTTGAAGAACCGAAATCTCCGGAGATGACTCCCAAATACGAGATAAGCAAGCTCTCGGAAATATTCGATGTCTTGGAAAAACTGAAGAAAAAAACGTAAGAGGACTGGAGCCAAAAACGATCGTGCGTCCTACACGCCAGACTGGTGCGGCCGCCGGGATTTGAACCCGGGTCGTCAGCGTGGCAGGCTGATGTCCTAACCAAACTAGACTACGGCCGCTTCTGTGTGCTGAGTTAGTTCTGTAAAAGGGGCTGGATTTAGGCTTTTCTGAGTTGGTACTGTTTTGTGTATAGTTTTGTGCGTAGAAAGTCTCTATTTGAAGCTAGGAGAACGGCTAGAAATATATTCAGAAGACAAAGAGTTCATGGCTTTTGAATTATACATGCAATGAGTTTTTATTGAGAGAAGACCCTTGTTGATTTAAATGTACAAAAGGTACATAACACGCAAACAAAAAATCATTATTTGGATTATTACTTTCATTGTTTGGGGATTATTCTTCTATTCGTTGACGATAAAAGGTGGACCAGCGGCAAAAGAGCTAATCATCCTAACATTAGCACTTGGCTCAACAGGTGCTTCCTTGATTCTCCTACTAAGACGATGGTAACAATAACCCAGTGGATCTTGAAAATTCTTTCCTCTTTTTTCTCATTTTGATGATAACCCGATATTGTGTGTAGTTACGTAGAATGTTTTCTTCTGTAGAGCATAGCTACCAGTAGTGCATACATTGTATTTTACGTAGCAACTAGAACTTTGAGGTCTTCTTTCGTAGGGACACCCTCGATTCGCTTTCCTTTAAAAATGATTGTAGGAGCCTTTATTCCCTTGAATACAAGCTTCATTTTTCTTATGATACTCAGATTTGCCACATCAACAACTTCATAGTCCAATCCAGTTTCTTCACAGAACTCATTAAGCACATCAAGGACTTTGACTTGGTATTCCGTCAAGTATCCATCCAATGACCCTTTAGGAAAGTGCTTGAACTCCAAAAAGACATTTTCACCATGTCTAGAGGTAACACAGGGATGCCCCATGCTTTCTTTATCTACATAGTCAAGGGCTGAAACTTTGAAACTAGAGACATAAACCCTTATTTTGGGCTCCAACTGATCTTCCCCTCGATCGATTTCATACTCAATTCGCTCACTCCTCACTAAACTTTAATTTTATTCATTTCCAGAAGCCTCTATTTATAATTGTACGAAAAGACCATTTAAAGTTATCAGCTACAATAGAAAAATGAGTGTGGTACATTGTGTCTACGCAGGCATATGCAGTTACGTAGAATACCTTCTTCTGTAGACTATGACTGCTAGGAGCGTTGATATCAAGAATAGTGGGAGAATGAGGAATGATGGAAACTCTGGGTTCATGTATGCGTGAACTTCTAGGGGATCTCTAGGTCATTTTGAAAGGTTGGATTCTTTTGTATGATAGCCACGTATTCTGAGTCATCAGAATCTATGAATTCTTTAATCTTCCATCCTGTTTCTTTGAGTATCTCCTTCATTTCTTTCTTGGACACTATCAAGTAATCGAACCATCTGCCAACATATTTCCTGAATCTTATTCTAATTCTCAATTGTCCACCCATTCTGCCTCTTTCCTTGTTGAGTCGGTGATATTCTAAATGGTCAGGATTGTCAGTCTTGTAGGCGTCACGAGTACTAGCAATAATCAAACCATTCCTAGAAGTCATTTTGTGAAACTTCTTCACCAACCTTCTTGCCCTCTTGAAACTACCAAAGAGTCCAAAGTTATTTCCCATCATAATAATCGTGTCGAAAGAGTCAGGTTTGAAATTCACATCTTCAATTGCCATAACCTCTGCTTTTTTCAACCCTCTCAATTTGCAGACTCTGATTGCAAGAGGAGAATTGTCAATTCCAAGCACGTCAAAACCATTCTCCTGCAGATACAATGAATGCCTCCCAGCCCCACAACCAATGTCTAAAACCCGTCCTTTCACAAATTCTATAGCCTTTTTCTCAACGAGAAGCCAATCTTCATACTCTGAAAAATACATTTTAGGGCCTTTGGGGGAAGCATCAAAGTAGCCATCATCTCTTTCTACTATCTCAGAAGCTCTTTCGCCTTTATGACAAGCCAATATCTCCTGACCGAAAGCATCTTCTTCAGGTTTTAGCTTCTTCAAATCACATCATCCATTAGGTCTTCTCATTCAGTTTTATGACTTGTGTAAGAAACTACTCCACACTATGTAAGCTCACCTGAAAACACGATTCTGAATTTCCTCTTCCTCAGAAGCGTAGGTCAGTCAATCTAACTCGTTTCCTCCAGTTCTGCAAGGTATTCAAAAGATAAAGGTTTGACAACTAAACCTTGTAGACTGATTATCAGATTTTCGTGATCTTCCACTCGATCTCTCCAGTTTAGCCTCAGGGTACTGATGAATCTAGAGTAGTCTGAGTAGTTTTTGTGTAGAGAAATAATCACTGCATTCTTTCCCATGCCCTCGCATCTTGAAGCAAATATGACGTTAGGAAAGTCACGCATCCATTTTATTCCCTTTTCAATTACTTCTGCCGTAGATGGCACTTTGAATTTGCCAACGGTAATCGCCATAATTTCAAATCCCATCTTTGCAAGGTCTGGGGTTAATGTGAACGTTCTTATTATTCCTTCATTCACAAGTCTTCTTCTTGCTCTTGTTATGGTTGGTTGTGATACTCCAAGAATCTTTGCTAGTTCTCTGTCACTTCTTTTGGAGTTCTTGAGGAGTTCCCGTAGCAATTCATGAGGCAATTCCTTTCGCATAAGATACTCCATCTCCTATGATCATCCATATTACATACACATAACTTCTACTAAAGATTTAAGAAACAAACTTCTATGTATGATAGAATGGTAATGGTCTATGTTTGAAGGTGAAAAGACTATAATTTTCTGGATTGGTCTGATTATCCTAGGTTTAGCTTCAATAGGTCTTTTTTCAATAGTTTGGTTCAACGCAATCGATTTCTACACACCTCCCATAGAACTTCAGGTTCCCTTCATTGTAGGTGGGGTTGTTTTCCTACTGATAGGATTATACATGATGAAGTCTGGTGTGAAGACGAAGAAAGTTTAAAAAATTCTCTAACATCTCTGAACCACATTCACTTTTTCTCCTCTACGATAGAAGTTCAATCTCCCCCTAACAAACTGTCGAGAAAGATCAAACCCAAAAAAAAGTGCAACTATACCGAAAGCCGCTTTGGCCTTGTCTACACTTTCTTGTAAGCATGAGCTATCCCTTGAACTTTATTTGCCATCTCATTGAGAGGTTGTTGACTAAGTGGGTCATAATGAGCGTAAACTGTTATGTATTTCACCATGAGAGGCACACTTACTCCTTTCTGTGCGAAAACATAGATAGGCTTTCTCCTAGTGTAAGCCGCAGAAATTTCCCAATTAACAACATCCCATGTGTCTTTGTTGCTTTCCACATTCGGAGTTAAGAAGACAAACATAGCCATTGAAGATTGTATCGCACTATCAAGTGCTTCTCTAGAATGTCCCTGGTTTCTTGATTAAAGAATGAGAACCAACATCTCTTTGTTCTACTGGCAAAACTGTTCTGCGGAGATGTTATCATACGATTGTCCAAATCTATGCTCGCTCTATCCAGAAACACAGATTCTTCCAGTCTTCTACAAACGCAGCAAGCAACAAGAATAATGTTTGTAGTAGATGAAAAGAAAAGAATAAAAGAGTTGACGCTTAATTCCGACTCTCAAAACTGTAACCTCAAGAGAGGAAGTTTGTCATAGTTGGGATTAATTGATCCGCTGACTGCGCTTATAGTTTCTTTTGCTTTTCTCAGCATAATGGTGTACAAACGCGTGAACCTTGGCGTAACCTTGACTTCTACAGCCATCCTTCTGAGCCTCTTATCTGTGGATTATGACGAAATTCCAAATGTATTTCTTGAAACGTCATCCAGCGCGCTTACGATTTCTCTGGTATCAGCAACGTTCGGAATCATGCTGTTAAGCCAGCTCTACAAGGAAACGGAGCTAATAAGAACCATGAGCCAAGACCTCAGTCACCTATTGAGGAACTCCAAGCTTGTAGTAGGCTTGCTTCCCGCAGTCATAGGTCTTCTACCAGTTCCGGGCGGTGCACTGATGTCAGCACCGCTCATAGAAACGGAAGCAAACAAGCTTGAATTGAAAAAAGACATGAAGACCTATGTTAACGTCTGGTTCAGACACACGATTTTCCCCGTTTATCCGATGAGCCAAGTTCTCATACTCACTGCAGCACTTACAGGAATCTCTTTAGCTTCACTGATTATAAGGCAGATTCCAATCGTGATACTAATGGTTATAGTCGGATACCTCATAGCCTTTAGGAAGGGCTCGACAATCAGAAGTGATATAGAGAAGCGTAGTCTTGGTCCAAACCTGAAATCTCTCCTAACAGCTTTTTCACCCATTCTCACAATGATCTTCGCTGTGGCCATTTTCCGCATCGACGTTTCCATAGCCGCCTTCATAGGAGTTGCAGTTCTGCTTCTCATCGCTAGACCAAGCCTGAAGACTCTTTCAATGCCGTTCAGAAACAAGGCAATTTACGGGGTTACATTGGCGGCATACGGAGCGATGCTGCTGAGAAACGTCACTATAGCGTCTGGAGCCTCCGATTTTATTGGAAACATGATAGCCAGCGGAAACATAAATGAAGTCGTGTTATTGTTGACGGTTCCGGCAGTTTTAGGGTTCCTTGTAGGTTCTCCGTCTGGTGGAATAGCCATAAGCGTGCCAATGCTGGCTGGAACATTGAGCTTCACACCCGACACGGCGGCACTACTCTACACAGCCGCGTACCTAGGTTATGTTGGGGCACCAACACACCTCTGTCTGGTTCTGACAGCAGACTATTTCAAGTGCCCCTTAGGCGGGCTCTACAAGTATTTGATTCCTTCATTAGCAATCTCATTTGCAGCAGCAATATTCGTCTATTTTCTAATATGACCCCATTAAAAGAGTCAAACAATTGTTATGATGCTGAGGGTCGGACCTCAAACCGNNCAAACCGCGATTAGAAGAGATATCTCCTGATCTCTTCCCGCAAACCCGCCTTTTTTCTACTCTCGCCTATTTCTTCAACTTCACGACGAGGTTGGCAACCATTCTGCCTACTTCTTTGCACCTTTCTATATCTTGTTCTTTCGGCGCTCCAACCGCGGCTGCACCATAGTGCCCAGATCGTGTTCGCCCCTGAATGATCATTCCATGAACGAGCATAGCTTCTAACATTGAGACTATTGTAGTCTCGGCACCGCTAGCAACGCCGCCCGAACTTGTGAACGCCGCTCCGATTCTACCCTCTAGTTCTCCATGAATCTTGACCGACTCGTCAAACATAGCCTTAATTTTACTTGACATCTGACCATAGTAGGTTGGTGAACCAACAATGACTCCATCAGCTTTCTGCAAATCCTCCATGGTCGTCTTGTCCACTTTCTTCACTTGGACGTCGACGCCCTCAATCTCTTTTACGCCTTCAGCTACGGCGAAGGCCATTTTCTCGGTATTTCCAGTCGCTGAATCGTAAACTATCAGAACTCGCACGCACTTCACCACTAAGACGAACAAGTCAAAGGATCTAATAGTATATAAAATCACTATCAATCAGCTTATCTAAGGAACCCCCACGTATCCTAACACGTCTACCTTAGGTTCTTTTGAGTCTTTCTGGATGAGGACGCTTTGGACATATAGGACATGCTTTCTCAAGAATGTCCATGGGATCAAGTGTCCGTTCCAACTCTTCCATAACCTTGGAAACTGTGCACTCAATCTCTGGATTAAACATACACTTCATTCTTGAAACCGATAGGAATTGTCCACAACATTAAGCTAACATAATTTGCTGTTTCAACCTTCTGGCAGCAGTCTCAATAGCGTCCTCATCATGTATGCCTTTCACCGATCTTGCTACTCAAAAATGCGCACGCTAGTTCATAGAATCGCAACTAAATTATAAGATTGAAACTTAGAAAGACTACTCTTTCATGGTCTTGCGCATTCAGCTTTCGGTCTGTAAGGTCTTTTCGGCTCGGGTTTGCTATGCTTCGGGCAGCGCTTGACACAGACAAATACGCCTTGGCGAACCTCAAAAACACAGCCGCAAATATCTGTTAACGTTTTAGTCAAAGCTACATCACATTCTTAAGATGGCATGTATTGCAGTTTATAACTTTCTAGCCGTGCATGTATCAATAGACCACAGAAGGAGATCGTATGAAGAGAAAGAGGGAATCGCTAAATTTCCTTATTGAAAAAATAGGAGAGATTACGAAGGACGAAACAGATAAAGACGAAAAACTCAGAGCCATCTGCAAATTGCTTAGAGATAACGTTTCCTATTATGATTGGGTCGGCTTCTACTTTGTAGACAAAGCAAAGCAAAACGAACTTATACTTGGTCCCTTTGAAGGAGAACCTACAGAACACGTGAGAATACAGTTCGGCAGGGGTATATGCGGGCAGGCGGCACAACTCAAAAGGACATTTATTGTACAGGATGTTTCCAAAGAGACAAACTATCTCTCATGCAGCTTAAACGTAAAATCTGAAATTGTCACACCAATTTTTAAGAAGGGAGAACTTGTCGGCGAACTCGACATAGATTCCCATACGCTCTCCGCATTCACCGACGAGGACAAAATGCTTCTCGCAAAGATAGGTAGAATGGTGTCTACACTTCTTTGAAGCTGCGCGCGCTAGCTCACAGGGCTCAGCCTTATGCGCGCTGGTCAGCTTGTGAGGGCGGTTGATTTCAAGTAGGGTGGTTGCTTGAACCTTACTGCTGTAGATTCTATGCTCTCTCCCAAGACTTTTGGGTTCAGAGTGCCAAGGCCATATCTCTCGGCCTCCACCAGATGACGGATCCTCCGTGGTTGGAAGCCCATTTCGGCCACAGCTGCAATAGAGAATAGGCCACAAATGACAGCCAAACTCTTCAAGGAAATTGTTCTGTTCAATGTCCTTTTAATATTTAGATAAATACCGCATCCTTCAATTATTCCGATAGGTGCACTTGCTAACAGAATCTTGGGAAGTGCGCACGCGAATGGGTAAGATCGATCGTATATTTGTTTGCCGACCCTTAGGCTGTTTGTCTTTTGCCGAGGGTGGCGACGTATATGACAAACTGCTGCTTTCCGTCGATTCCAACGATATTGTTGATCGCTTCATCGTTGAAAGCTCCAATGGCACAGACTCCGCTGCCTATTGCCTCAGCTCCGAGGTATAGGTTTTGGCAGACATGTCCCACGTCTATGAGCAAGTATCTATAGCCCCTCTCACCGTAACGCCATCCCATCCTGTAGGGTACAGCGATCCAGATGAAGGTCACCGCGCTTGTGTTCACGAAACGTTGTTGCAAGCATGCCTCAGTAATCTTTTCAGCCAAACTCGGGTCCAGACTGACCTCTAATAGCTTGTGCTTGACAGCCAAGAACCTGTAGAGACCAGGATGTAGTCCCTGAACCCTGTTCACCAGTAGATATGTCTCGAAGGCGTGGCGGGCGCCTGCGGAAGGAACGGTCCTCAGGGTCACGAGCTCGTTGACTACTTTCTTCACGCCTTGGGTGCACCACAGTAGGAAGGATAGTTCATCTAGTGTTAGTGGCTGTTTTGAGTAGTTCCTCATGCTCCGACGGTTTTCTATCGCCTTCACAAGGTCGGTTGTCTCTGCTTCGATGTCCATCGGGACGGGCAGATCGATTGTAGCCTTTGTTTCGTCGTAGCCCAGCTCAAATGGTGGGTGGGGCAGTCCCTTCTGTTGATCTGACTCGGCCAAGTATCTGAATTGTGTCTTTTCCATGAATTCCGCGCCTATTCCTTCTGTCAAGTATTTAACACCTCTAACGCTTATGCGAGTGGAGCTTTGAACTTGAGTTAATTCAATTTCCTATATAATCCATGCGAAGACATCCGTTGGCATAATCATGCGCGCGCACGTTACCACAGCCGTCGGAGCTGTAAAAGTGGCCGAGGTAGGGTAGCCTCGGTTAAGCTGGTGATATCACTCGCAAGCCCTCTCTTTCTATGGCGTGCGTGCCACTATCAGGCTTGGAAAGACTAATTTCCCTGTTGAATACCCAATGCCTTTAACGTGTCCACTAACTTTCTTGGCAGTTCAGTCTTCTCGCGAAGTCGATCATCGTATGCAACAACCGTCACTTCTGCTTTGGCCGTCAATGTCCGCTCACCTTGTTCACTCCTCTTTTTGTAGAAAGTGTGTGACAAAGTTATTGATGTGATGCCGACCTTTTTGACTTCAGTCTCCAGATCGATCAGATTTTCTGGAGAGACCGGTGAGACGTACTCGAAATGGGCAGCCCTCCTAGGAAACGATATTTTATGTATCTTGTGAAAATACATCGGGGTGAAACCCAAGCTTTCCATCAAACCGGCTTCTCCTTGTTCACAATAGCGACAGTACACTCGCCAATTCAACCTTCCAAACGCGTCTGTGTCTTCCGGGAGCACTCTTATGTTCTTTTCTTCGTATGACATGATAATCGAAAAGATAGGATGTGTAGTTGGATAAAAGTCAATCCTAGGCATGCACATATAGACTTAGGAATACGCATCCAACGGTATACTTGAAGCGCGGGCGAGAGCACTGATCGAGCCGGGCTTTGAATACGTCTACGAAATCCAAGATGCAAAGCTGTTCAGAAAGAGGAAGTGAAAATGTCGCGGGTCGGTTTGTGGTGCCGAGGGCCGGACTTGAACCGGCGACAACCCGGTCTTCAGCCTCACCCTCAAATCTCGTTGAGTCGGGTGCTCTCCCAGTCTGAGCTACCTCGGCGTCCAATCAACATGAACCGCTTTTTCGTTTTTAAGTTTTCGGAGATCTGGAGTTCTACTTGGGGTATATAGCAAGCAATAGGATTCCAGCAAAGATTAGAACCCCTGCTATCGCTCTTACGAGTGTCATCTTTTCGCCGAGAAGAAGGACTGCGAGGACTATGGCTATTAGCAGGCTTGCTCGATCTATCGGCGCTACTTGAGAGACGTCAGCCAATTTCAAGGCGGCAAAATAACACAACCAAGATAGAGCTCCAGCGACGCCTGAGAGAATTATGAAACCCATATTCCTGCTGGTGAGCTGACCTAGTTGACCTCCCTTACCAATAGAAAGCACAAAGACAACTATGAGGACCATCATTACGATTGCTCGAGTGGCTGTTGCCACGCTAGAGTCCACCTCTGCCAGTCCAATTTTTGCAAGAATTGGGACGAGAGCGGCGAAGAAGGCTGAAAGAACTGCAAGAACTAACCATAACATACTTGAATCACTGAAACATCTCAAATTTCACAGGATCTCCCCGTCTTTCATGATGACTTCCTTCGTATCAGCGATTTCTATCGTTACACTTGGATGGGTCACGAAGTCCCAGTGCATGCTCGACTTTGACGTTCCTCCAAAGCTGGCGTTTGAGCCGAAGGCGACGTGAACCGAGCCGCCTAGCTTTTCGTCTGTGAGGATGTAGCCGATTGCCTTGTCGATTGCGGGGTTGCAGCCTATGCCCAGCTCTGCGATGTTTGTTGTTCTCACTTCTTTCTCGTCCTTATCAATTTCTAGGCATCTTTTGAAGGTGTCGATCATATGGTCGCCATTGACTCTGGCTGCGCAATCATCGAGAAGTAGCCTTCCGTCCTTGAAGTGAAGTGCGATATCTTTGACGATTTTGTTGGTGAATCTGTCTTTAGTGATGGGACAGTACATGGTTCCCTCTCCAAATGTTTCGTGGGGCGCGATGAAGGCCTCTCCGGCGGGCAGGTTGTTGCCTAGATCGTTCATTTCGATGTCATGGTCATCGACGATGCCGTCGTCCTCGTTTATGCGTCGGTCTTTTATCCTGCAAATGAAGTCTGTGCCTTTTTTGTCGGTGATGTGGAGCACATCTTGTCCGTCTAAGTGTTCAGCCAGTTTCGAGGTGTTCTCCTTAAGAGTAGACGCAGGCACAGTCATTCCTTCGACTATTAGGTGTTCTAGATCATCATAGCCGATGCCATAGAACTTTGCGGCCTCCTGCGTCGGCCAGCCCGCATAAGTCCATTTTTTGCCTTTGCTAGTTTCTTCTCCGTACAGCTCCTTTCGGATAGGAACATTAGCCTTTGTCCGTGCTGCAACCTTTTCTGGTGGAAAGTTCGTCTGGATTTCTGGATCCTTTAATGGTTCTACGACTATGTAGGCATCGGCTTCCTTGATTGCTCCCAGGTAATGCTTCGGAGTGATTTCCAGAGTTTCTTTCGGAATTTCATCAAATACTCTTTTTGAGAAGTTGTCGGTGGTCGCCATGATTAATGGTTGGGCACCTTTCTTGTAGCACTGTAGACCGATCTCTTCGAGGAGTTCTTGAATGTGGGTTCCTCCACGTATAAAGACGGCTTCCCCCCTCTTGAGGTTCATGCCTGTTACGATTGAATCAGCACATTTCATGATTTCTTCTCTGGTTATCATCTAGACGTCTCCTTTTCAGTTTTCGACTAAAAGCCAGCAGACTCTTATTAAATCTATCACAACATTTTTTGCAGGTTTTACTCACACGTAAGTGTGCACGCAGCCTATCTAATAACAGGATCAGATACGCTTGCGTTCGTGGATTCTTTTTACCGCCTCGGGAAAACTGACGCCTTGACTCAAGTAGCCTCTTATTTCCTCACGGAGAAACTCAGTTCCTGTTAGAGCTCCCCATTTTTGTACATATTCCGTCAGCAGTTCGTTGTAAAGCTTATCAGCGTCAACGCTTTCCATCAGTTCAGAATCCCCTTCTATTCGCTTTCTTTCCATTAGGACCTTGTCAACGGTCGGTTCTGTTGGTATTTTTTTACCCCTGAGAACGCTGTAGGCAATCATCCCTCCCGCAAAAGTGATGAAGAGTATGCCAATTTCTACAAAAAAAATAGCTGAAAATATCCCGTAAGCCAGTAGAAGTATACCCATCCAAAACGTCTTGTCAGTTTTTCCTGCATACCTCCTGCTTAAGCACGCTGTATCCAAGTATAGAGTAGCTGCCGTGTCTCTTGCTTCTAGATGGTAGATCCTAAGACATTCTGAGCAAAAGCTTCTTCCGCAGTCGTTGCAGATGCCCACCGCCAGTCTTTCGGGGTGATTGGTGCATCTAAGCGTCTTTCCACCCATCCAAGGCGGAACGAGAATCAAGGCTCCGCAATACTGGCAATTAACCTGCACAGTGCCCAGGGGAATAACTATTCTTTGAGGGGCACCACAGAACGGACAAATAAAGAGCTCTTTCTCCTCTTCATTCTCCTTCAATCTTTTCATCAACAAAAATATGGGCGCTCAAAGATATTAATTTTGACAATTTGCACGCTCGCTTCAACACAAACAAGAAGCCTATTAAGACATTCAGAAATCCACGGTCAAAACGGCAAGCGGTAGGCTGAATTGGGCCGGAAGACCCCTGAGAGCCGCCGAGGAAATTCTCGATGAGCTACATAGCTGAGGAAGAAGTCCTCAACTATCCCCATTTCTTATAGGGACGGATTCAGGCTGTATTCTGAAGCTCTTTCTAACTCCGTCGACCAATTTATCTTTGTTCAGCGGGTTTTCAATTTCTCGCGCGCGTGATCTTGCGCGCTCGTGTCTTGATCCATTCAGTTACCTTCTCTTCCGTCATCTTCTCTGCTTCACTTTGCTCTTCAAGTTTCCCTTCTATGAGATCCAATAATTTCTCAGGGTTCACTGGTTTTATGACGTAAGCATCTGCTCCACGATTCAAGGCAATAACGGCGTTTTCTAACGAAGGATATCCCGTCACCATGATCTTCATCATTTCTGGTTGGTTCTCGTGCATGATTCTTAGGAGCACTGTGCCTTCTATATCTGGTAGTTTGATATCCAACAGTGCAAGATTGAAGAACTTCGTTTTGAATTTGTGCAGGGCTTCTTGTCCAGTTTCTGCCGTATCAACACTATAGTCTTCTGATTGAAGAATTCCCTTGAGGCCTTTGAGGATAGCCTTGTCGTCTTCCACTACCAAAATGCTTTTCTTCTTCACTTAATTCAATCTCCCTTTGAGCGGAATTTCAACTGTGAAAGTGGAGCCTTGTCCAACTCTACTTTTGACATGGATACTCCCCTCATGAACTTCTACCAACCTCTTGCAGACTGGTAGTCCGAAACCTTGGCCCTTTGCTTTTGTTGTGAATAAAGGCTGAAAGATTTTGTTTCGATTCTTTAGAGCTATGCCGCGGCCTGTATCTTGGATACTCACAAGTCCCCTTTTTTCTTGTTTACTCAATCTGATTGTCAGTCGACCTCCATCTGGCATTGCCTGCAATGCGTTTGTGATCAGATTAGAGAATACTCGCTTCATCAAAGCAGGGTCCACGATCAATAGTGGAAATCTATCCTCTTTGGTGATAGAGACCCCCACGTTCTGTGGAATTGTCATCGTAGAGAGTGTGTCCTGAATTAGCTGATAGAGGTTAGTTTCAACAAGGTTGAGTTCTATTGGCCTTGCGTAATCTTGAAGATCCCGAACAATCTTGCTCATGTATTGCAGCTGTTCACGCACGGTTGCCATGAGCTCTTCTATGCCACATTTCTCAACGAATTTCTTACCCTCAGCGGGCAAAGCCGCTAGAGATTTGTTTGCCAAGTAGAGTATGTTAGCCATCACCTGCAAGGGGTTTCGGAGGTCGTGACCAACCATAGCGGCCGTCTCGCCAATTCCTATCATCCGCTCTGCTCTGAGAAGCTGCTTCTGTGCTCGTCTCAATTCCCTGGTTCTCTTGCGAACCAGTTTTTCCAAGTTCCTAGCGTACTTTAAATTACTCATTGCGGTGGCGGAGTGAGACGCTAATATTTCCAGCAGCTTCTTATCTCTCTCGTCGAAGGCTTTCAGGGTCTTGCTCTCTACATTTAGAACTCCAAGGACTTTGCCCGCAATCTTTACAGGGACAGCAAGTTCGGAACGTATACCAAGCATCCCTTCAACGTATGCACTTTCTTTTCTGGTGTCAGGAACCAGAATAGACTGCCCAGTCTTAGCCACTTTGACGGTTATCCCCCTACCTTCGTCCAGAGGCAACTCAATAGAGAGAGATTGATATCCACGTTGATCCACGACAGAGAGCACATTTTGGTCCACAACCATAAATGATGCATGTCCGAATCCCAGCGTCTTCTCCATTGCATCCAACGTCAACTGATATATCTTTTTCATACTCTCCGCCATATTCAAGTTCCGACTGTATGCGTTCAAGGCTGAGAGTCTTTCTTCAAAGCGCTTTCTCTCCGTGATGTCATGTACAATGCCTACAAATCCTGTCGGTTTCCCCTCAGTGTTTTTCCTGAGTGTTGTGCTGATCTCAACATTGATCTTGTTCTGGTCCTTGGTGATGACACGGTATTCTACACTTTTGTTGTAACCCTTTGTTAGAACCTCTTTCATTTCCGCAAGAGCCTTCTCTCGATCCTGAGGATCAAGAAAATCAGAGGAGCCTTTCCCGATCAGATCCTCCTGATTTTCAGCTCCGTACATCTTGAGGATGGCTTCATTTACTTCAATAATCTTCCCGTTAATGTCACTTACGACGACTCCGTCTGTCGACATCTTTATCGCGCTGGACAGTCTGATCAATTCCTCTTCCGCTTTCTTGCGTTCGGTGATGTCAGTGATTGTTCCGAGGATGGCGGGTTCTCCCTCATATGTTATCAAATTCGTTGTGAGTAATGCCTCTACTCTTTCGCCTTCCTTTGTCATAAGGGCATATTCGTAGGGGGAAACTTCTTCACCTTCCATATGGCTAGTGTAATTTGACTTTACCAGATCCTTAGATTCCGGGGCAATCAAAGTGAAGAAGTCGAAATCGGGCGAGTAGAACTCTTCCTTCTTGTATCCCATTGACTCCTCGCATTTCTTGTTGGCATAGACTACTCTTCCCTTCTTGTTGATGAAAATTAGATTTGGCGACTGCTCCGCAAGGTTTCTAAACTTCTCTTCGGACTCTCTCAATGCTTGTTCTGCTTTCTTGCGTTCGGTGATGTCCCTTGAAATTGCTTGAATGCCAGTGGTCTTGGTTCCTTCTTTCAATAGACTGAGGCGGACATCGCACAGAAGAGGGGTTCCATCCTTACGGTAGAAAGTAAGTTCCGCCGGTTTTTTTGCTTTCCCCCTCAGAAAAGAGTTGAAAAGCTCCGTGTAGTATGGAAGATCTTCAGTGCTGAAGATGCCTGTCTTTGAGAAGTGTTTACCAATCATTTCATCCTTGGAATAGCCTAGCATTTTTGTTGCAGCTGCATTGCAGGACGTGATGACTCCTTGAGTGTCAACTGTCACTATGCTATCTGGAGACAGTTCAAAAATAGTCCTATACCTCTCTTCGGATTCTCTCAATGCTTCTTCTGCTTTCTTTCTCTCTCTCAGCTCACGGAATATAACCAACGCCGCTGGCTTTCCCTCATATTCTATTCTTACTGCATTGACTTCAGCTGGTATCTGTTCTCCGTCTCTCGTCAATGCCTCAACTTCATATGGCGCGAGCTGCATTCCCATCATTCTTTTGGCCAAATTTTTCATTAAAGTAGCCTTACTTCTCGCTGTCAAGATTCTTGTCCAAAGAAGATTTTGCCCAAGTAACTCTTCTCTCTTGAACCCAGTAATTTCCTCTGCCTTGCGGTTAACTGCCAAGAAAGTTCCTTTTCTATCAACAATTACGACTGGATCAGGCATGAGATCAAATAGAGTTTGGAATTCCTTCATGGATTCCGAGAGTTCTTTCTCTTCTATGCAGACACCTTCCGTTGAACTCTGCATTACGTTATCCTTTAACAGAAAATCCCTCCGTCAACTCCTTTGCGTAATCCGAAAAACTATGCCCTTTTTTCTGCACAAATTTCAACTTAAGCTGATTACACAAGTTTTTGAGTATCAATTTCTCTATGACCGGAGCTCCTGAGCCTAACAGCTTCCTCAAACCCGCAGAAAAAGCCTCAGTTTTGCTCGAAATGTCTTCTCGCTTCAGTTGTGATTCATTCTCCAGAAAGTCGTAGATGGCGCTGGCGCCTTCTTCTCTAAATATCTGATTCAATGTTTCTTCTATCGCTTGGACTAGCAGATCTTCAAGGCGTTCACTCTTTTGCGTGCGCGGCAATGCCCTGATAGGTAACGCATCAGAGTTTTCCGCAACGAGAGACTGTTTGGTCATGCTATATCGTCCGTTCCATGCGCCCATAGCTTGCCAACTGAAGGTTCCGAGAATGTCGATTTAACTTGTATGAACTTCGGGTATCGAATCAATATTCAGAGCGGCAATGCATATTCAAATTTTGAAAGATCAATGAGTACCCGGTAGGTATATAGTGTATAGCAAATGTTCGTGCTCGGAATTTGAACTCAATTTGGGCTATTCTCTAATATGCGAGTATACCTGGTGATTCGCTGTATTGTAGGCTCTAGCCCACAAACAATGACTAATGGAGGGTATGTCGACGATCGAAAGTCGTTTCGCACGCAAGATTGGGTAGCCGGGGTAAGTATGGATCTGTGGAGAGGGTCTTCAAATGATGATATCTCAAAAATAGTAACTATAAACTGCAAAACGTCCCCTTCAAGCTCCCCCTATTCAAGTTTGTAAAGGAGAGGGGATGTTAGGCTAGGTTAGAGGCTTGGGAACTAGGTAAATAGCGGCTAGAGACGGTAAAAAGGTGGTGGAGAGCCTACCAGAAGAGAATCAGAAAGAAAGAGTTTGTGGTTGGCTCAGTTAATAAACACGGGGAATCGTGTAGTGTCCCTCAGTTACTAACAAACACTTCAAAATCAACGTAAACTCGATCGCTCGTTCGGTCATATTACCATATCCGAAACAACCCCTTCATACACACAGATCATTATTTTCATTGGAGGCCACTCTTAGGGAATGGGCAAGAACGACTTCAGCCTTTCTC
>JABAOH010000224.1_pt1 | contig 68562 bp, 69 predicted proteins | sample 7062181 | NCBI WGS metagenome assembly JABAOH01 (sample SAMN14538630, study PRJNA623070) | marine sediment metagenome | biome: marine biome [ENVO:00000428]; feature: marine pelagic biome [ENVO:01000023]; material: deep marine sediment [ENVO:00002113]; isolation source: pool of 5 deep marine... | reverse complement strand
AGTCCCAGGCGGGGCGGAAATACAGACCTGCTGCTCGAGGAGATGCTCAAAGGAGCAGAGGAGGAGGGAGCGCAAATCGAGAGGGTTATCATCTCCCAACTCACGTTCTCTCCCTGCATAGAATGTCACGGTTGTGATGAAACAGGGGAGTGTGTTCTCCGTGACCACATGGATACGGTCTACCCCAAGCTTTTGGAGGCGGATTGGATCATTCTGGCTTTCCCCATCTTCTTTTATGGGGCCCCGGCGGGAACAAAGGCTCTCATAGACCGCGTTCAATCCTTGTGGGTGAGGAAGTATCGCTTGAAGCTGCTGCCAGAGGACAAGGGAAGGAGGAGAAAGGGATTTTTTATTTCAGTGGGAGCCACCAAGGGAGAAAGGCTCTTTGACGGTGCCATGCTCACCGTGAAATACTTTTTCGACGCTTTAGACGTGGATTTCGCAGGACAGCTGCTATTCAAGGACGTGGAGGGCAAAGGGGATATCCGAAACCATCCTACTGCGTTCCGAGAAGCCTTTGAGGCTGGAAGAGCATCGATAAACAGCACCATGAAAGAGAGGGGGTAAAGAGACCACCAGATGGGGGTACCCGTCTCCTGTCGAAGGCTAATCGATGCAAGGAAATCACAATGGGGTAGCCGCGTTATGGTATATCTATCGGAGGTTTGAGAGATGGAATCAGGAAAGACCAATGCTGTGGACGCAATTAGGGTTGCGATGGAGGCCGAAATGGATGCCCATAATTTCTATTCCAAGGCGGCCCAAAAAACGAAAAATCCGAAAGGAAGGGACATGTTTTCCCAGCTGGCCGATTTTGAAAAGAATCACTTCCACCACCTGAAGGCCCTGTATGATTCTCTCAAGCAAGGGGGAAAATGGATCCTCTACTCGGGAACCACTTTCTCCGAGAAGGGAAAGAAGGTCAGCAGGGATTTGACGATAGGGGAAGAAGTAGGGTCCCAGGCTGGAGATCTCGATGCCCTTTCCATGGCCGTCAAAGAGGAAAGGAAGGCCCAGAAGTATTACGACGAGATGGCTAAAAAGACAACTGACTCCCTTGGAGGGGATATGTTCAAGAAATTGGCCAGGGAGGAGGAGTTGCACGAAAGGGTATTGAACGACCAATTTTACAGCCTAACCAACAAGGGCCTCTGGACGTGGGGAGATTGAAGCGGAGGTGGAATGAAAGGCAAGATTATAAGGCATTTCTCTCCTTGAGTCCGTCTTCCAGATATCCAAGAAATTCTTCCGCCTTTTCCATAGGAGGCTTTGTTACCAAACTGATGACGATGAAGGCGACCAAACAAACGAGCCCCCCCCAAACCGCTGGCCAGTGCCCCAAAGGCCTAATACGAGAAAAATAGAGAAACCCCGTAACCATCCCGCCGAAAATCATGCTCCAGATGGCCCCTGCAGCCGTACCCCTTTTCCAGAAGAAGGCTCCGAATATGGCGGGAACCGTCATGAGGAGCCCTGCCGAGGCCGCAACGGAGAGGGCCGAGATCAGCCCAAGCTTTAACCACCCAAAAATCATGGCCACCACGGAGATCAACGGAATCACCCATTTTCCCAACCTCAGCTCCATCTCCTCCGATGCTCGGGGCCTAAACCCCCTGTAGAGATCCCGGGCAAACATGGAAGACAGGGTAAGGAGAATGGAATCGATGGTGGAAATGGCCGCTCCCAAAATCCCGACCATTACGATAAGGGCCAAGGCAACGGGAATGAGGGGCTGGGAGAGAAGGGTTGGGGTGGCGAGATCGGCTCTCGTAAGGCCCGGGCTCAACACCTTCGTGGAAAAACCCCACATGACGGAGACCAGGGTGTAGATGAACCCAAAGATGAGAAATCCTCCCAGCATCCTCCGCAGAGCACTCATTGACTTCGGTATGAAGAGTCTCTGGCTGACCTGTGGGTTGGAGATGCAGAAGAAAAACCAGGGAAGCGTAAGGCCAATGTAAGCCTTCAGGTTAAAAAAGCCTGGGCCGGGAACGGTCAACCACTGGGGATAGATCGTCTCTAACTTGGCGAAAAAACCTCCAAAGCCTTCGAAATACCGGTAAATCACGAAAAGAAGGACGAGTACCGACGTCACCAACATGATTAAGGCCTGGAGGCTATCGGTCCAGGCCACTGACCTCAGGCCCGCTATCCAGGCCCAGATAATGGCGAGTAGGGTTGCCAAGACAAGGCCCACCCAGAAAGGAATCGCCCCTCCGGACAGCCCCCCCAATAGGTACCCGACCCCCATGAGCTGAACGGCGGCATAGGGAATGAGAAAGATCAGACAGACCAATGTGGTTACAACGGCAACCCATCGGCTTTGATATCGATCGCCCAAGAGCTCAGCCGGGGAGATATATCCATACCTCTTTCCCGCTAGCCAAAACCGCGGACCGAAAAAAACAGCGAGAACCAAACCTGAAAGATAGGTCAGTTCAAACCCCAAAGCTCCAACCCCACCCTTATAGGTGAACCCGGCCAAACCCACCATCATAAAGGCGCTGTACGTTGTGGCACTGTACGTGAGGGCCGCGACAAATCCCCCTATCGTACGGTTCGCCAAAAAATACTCGGTTATCCCTGCACCCATTCCTTTTCGGGACATGTAGGCCATCCATGTCGCCACAGACACGTAGATTGCAACGACGAGGAGTATGTAGGAAGAATTCATGCTCTCTCCCTTCTAATCCCTCCACTTCCAAAAGAGGACAAATATGGAACCGATAGCCGTCAACGCAAAGAGATTCCAAAAAAGGAAGGCCCCGTATACTCTGTTCACCCCCGAAAGTACCGTGTAGGGGACGGTATAGTCCAATAAGAGCAGAAAGCCGAACCATGTGATCCAGCCCCACCGCTTTCCCCTCATAGCAAATACCCTCCTTTCCGATTTGTTACGAAAACTCTTGACATAAATAAACCAGTTTCCTGAGTTTCTGGACAACACCGTTGTCCATGAGCGTAATCTGCTGGAGAAGTGCTAATTTCGGAACCTGCTGTTGGCCGGGTTCCCTGGAGCGAATATTAAAGAATTTTTGGTAACCATTCTTAGTGAAGCGGAACGGGCGCAAACTCAATGTTTGAGCCCAGAGGGCGAGTTTTGAGTTTGCAGTGGAGCAAACTTTGGAATGGTCAAAAATTCTTTTCAATAAGCGAAAGGGAATTTGGGCAACAGATTGGGAAACCCTGAAGCGAAGGGACAAGGGTGTTCTCTTATTAAGCATACTATCTATCAGGAAAGTCCAAAACGCAAGAAAGATGAAATAGCACACTATCCCTGCAACCCCAGTCTTTGGCCCACCTCCTCTAAGTTCCTGATCACATCATCTCCACTGCGGCTGCACGACCGATCGATATGCAACGCCCTGATCCCCATGCCCTTGGGAACGAGATAGTCGAACTCCCAGTGATCCCCCACGTGGACCATCTCCTGGAAGCTGATCCCGAGGATTTGACAAATACGTCCGTAAAATTCCCCGGTTTTTTTGACTTGCCCGAAGTCGGAGGTGGCCGAAAAAATGCGGGAAAAATATCCCCGGAGTTTTGCCACCTCGACTTCGATATCGACGAATTCCCGTGCGGCATTGGAAACGATGATGAGCTTGTAGTTGGAAGAGAGATCTTCGAGTACCTTTGAAACCTCTGGATAAGTCTTAATCTTGTGGGAGAAACGATTCAGCAATGGTTTCCAATGACAATTGAACTGGAAAAAATCGAACCAATACTTGATATCGTACCACTGTAAGGATCTATCACCCACCTTCCGGTATTCTTCTTCCACGATCTCCTTGGCCTGATCAAAGGGAATACGGCTCTTTTCCGCAAAGAGCTCGGGGACCCCAACACTCCATACCCATTCGCTGTATTCTGGCGCAACGAGGGTTCCATCTAGGTCAAAGGAGACGACCTTTCTCTCGTCAAGAATCACTTTCCATCCCCGTTCCCTGTTAGGAAACAGTTCCCGCTTCTGGAATCAAACCATCTCCAGCACGATGTCATCGATGCTCCCCACCTTCTCTTGAGTCAGATCAACGAGTGCTACCGTCCTGATGGGCAGATAGGCATAAGAGGTAAAGATGGTCAAGCACCGCTTGTCAAACATAATGGGATTGGCGTTAGGCTGGTGGGATCGAATGAGTACCTGTCCTTCAAATTGATCCATGATCCGGTAAAAATAATCTCGTCCATACTGAGGGCGTCCCCAAAACTCACCCAGGCCATTTCCCGGACGGTCCTGGAAGTCCCCCCATACGATCTGATCCCAATTCTCATCTCCGGTTTGGATTCCGTCGATATCTTCGAGTTTTTCCACATCGGGCAAGGATCCATGGACTCCAATTACCCCATTGGGAGTTGAAACGGCATAGGGGAGCTGGGCGAGGGTCTGACCATATCGCTCCCTCTCTCCCTGGGTGAGACTGAGCCAAAAGTTGGCAGGGTAGAATTCCTTTACGATATATCCCTCATGATTTCCCATAAGCATAATCACATCCTCCGGAAACTGCAACTTCATCGAGAGCAGGTAGTGGATATTCTCCCGGGAGGCGTCCCCTCGATCGACATAGTCGCCCAAGAAAACCACCTTCTGATTATCCGAGAGATATCTCTCCAGTATCGATCTGCTCGCTTCCAAATCGCCATGCGTATCCCCTACAAAGATGGCCTTACCGGTATTTGGCAGATGAATCAATTTGGGCTCCCCCCGGAAAACCGCTTCCGCCTCTTCTAATAAGAATTGTTCCTGCCTCTCCATGGCCTCCGTTCCAATGCAGTCCCGTTCAACATCCGGAAACACAGCGTGGAAACTTAGTCCGAGGTTATCACCTTCACGTGAAGCATTCTGTTCCTCGGCCCATCAAATTCGCAAAAATAGATTCCTTGCCAAGTTCCTAAGAGTAACCTCCCCGAGTCGATGAAGAGCGTTTCAGAGAACCCTATGATGCTCGCCTTTATGTGAGCGGCGGAGTTTCCTTCCATGTGTCTATACTGATCATCAAAGGGAATGACCTTATTCAATTCCATTACGATATCCTGGTGGACGCTGGGATCGGCATTCTCGTTAATAGTGATGGCGGCCGTCGTATGGGGGACAAAGAGGTAGCAGATCCCTCCCTGAGCCTTCGATTCACGAACAATATCTTGAACCTTGCCAGTGATATCAATGAACTCCGTCCTGACCTCGCTTTGGATTGGCACCGTTTTGATCATAGGTCATTGCCCCCTACTCCGCTCTCTCTCATACCATACCTAACCCCTCATATCAAGGGCTACTTTCAATAAAAGCCTAAGCTGGCAAAAGTAACAGCAGACTGAGTCTCTGGGTTTTGACTCTGCGCATACTTCAGAAGCCTTCCCCTCTTGACCGCGTCGATACTCAATAAGACGTAGATGGGAGGAAAACCGCAAATTCGACGACGGTCCCCCTCTTTTCGAATCGAATCATAAAACCCCTCCGCATCCATTTTCTCAGCATAGGCCAACATTTCTAAATCACGCACCCTCGTCTGGCTCAACATTGATGAGGCTGGATCCCTGTCGCCAAACTGCAACCCGATATGGGATAAATCGGCGCTGGCTATCACGCAAACCTCTCTATCAGTGGTCCGGACTGCCTCTGCTAAGCCCTCTATGAACTCCCGGATTTGGGGAATCTCCCGTGGGGAGATGGACCTCTCGATTGCCTCGTGAAATGACCGACACAATATGGGGACTATTTCTAAAGGTTTGGCTGGGTAGAGATATTGCAGGAAGATCAACTGAAATTCTATGGAATGTTCCTTCTTGTGGAGGAATTCATCCTCGAAGGGATTCCAATGGCATGCCTTTGATAGTATTTCGATAAAAGTCTTGTTGGTCTTCACCGTACCCAGCGGAGTTCTGAAATCCTTAAGGGTCAGACCGAAAAAATTCCTCATCTCCCGATGGGCCGTTCCAAGGATGACGAAGAGGTCGGCATTGGATCTCTCCCTCACCTCTTTGTGGGCAAAAGCATAGCACGGGCCTCCCCTTTGAAAGTCGATATGTGGGGCAATGACTCCCTTCAGCTTTTCCGATGGACTCTCCATACACGGTTGACCGGGCCCATCGGGAGGGGAAAAATACTTCTCGATCTGTCCCCTCAATGTTATGGGATCTGGATCGTAACTTGTCCCGGCGAAAGCGGCCTCCCTCATGGGGGAGAGCCGAAAATCCTCCTTCTCCTTCTCGAGTGTATCTCTAAAGCGGTCGCTATCCAACAAGAGCTGGGCGTCCAATTCTTCGATTATCTCCTCGATCTTCTCCCTGTATATGAGCTCCCCATACTTCCTCATATAATCCGCCTGAATGTCGAGGATAGAGTGTTTCCCATCGAAGAGACTTACGATAAAGAACAGGGGAGGCGGGAGGAATACTGCTTTCTGACTCAACCCTTGGGCGTCCTGAATACAGATCATTTGCTGCCCTTGGATTTGAGTGGGAAAGGCATTAACGCCCCTTAGTTTTGGGTAATCCATGACGCACTACCATCTCCTCATGAGCCTTTCTGTTCTCCCCGAAAAAACAAAAAAACCCTTTTCGGGGTCGCGTGGTGGACACATATTAAACCCGCAGAATATTATAGATGGAACGGATTGGTGAGTCAACCGAAGGCGGCTCTGGAGTCCTCTCCACAAATGGTGGACCTTTCGACCCAAGGGGTAAACTCCTCGGGGAAACCACCGTCGGGGCATTTCTTAGATTCTCCCCCGACGAGAACCAGGCTCATGGGACATCTGTCTCGCCGTCAGATCCAATTCGAAGAGTTCCAGGGCATTTTGGGTCGTCCAATGCGCCGCCTCCTCGGGATCTATTCCCTTCAGATCGGCAACCCCGAAAAGGGAAATCAAAAGATCCCTCGGTTCCGATTCGACCCCACGATAGGCCTGGGGGGCATCCGTCTCGAGGAGCAATCCCTCTATGGGCATGCGCCTGATTGCCCTCCGATGTCGGGGGCTATATGCGATGGCAGGGGTCGCCGAAATCGAATATCCCCTTTCGATGATTCGAGTTAGAACGCCCATGGGACCACTATACCAATGGAAGACCGCCTTCTTCAAACCGGCCTCACAGACCATGGAGAGCGCCGCCTCCCATGCCGCCCTAGCATGGACGACGACAGGCTTATCCCGATAAGCCGCAAGCTCCAAAATGCTCCGAAAGATCCGAATTTGGAGCTCCTTGTCTGCCTCCGCCTTGAAATCCAGCCCCACCTCCCCAAAAGCTATGCACCGTTCAGCCACCCTATCCATTTCTTCAAGTGTGGCTTCGACTTGGTCGGCCCCAATTTGCCATGGGTGAAAGCCGAGGGCGGGAAAGATTTAATCGGGAAAGGCTCGGGCAATCCGCAAGACTTTTTCATTGGATACGAAATCTGATCCCACCCCGATAATGGCTCTTACGCCCTCCGATCGGGCCCGTTGAACCAAAACCCCTAGATCGCGAAGCTCGTCGATATGGACGTGGGTATCGATCAAGGAATACTGTATCGTTTCCATGGTAGCCGATTTGAGAGTGGAGGGAAGTGCCCGGTGTTCAGCGGGAAAAGTCGAGGCCAGACATGTGGGAATCCGGTCAAAGGATTGGATTGAGTGGAAATTACGCTGAATATTCTGGTTGGAACCTTCCCCCACCGGCACAGTGAAGGGATTCCCGTGGTTAAATCACTACGCGAAGGCGAGCGGTATAGCCTCATCCATCTTTTGGATGAATTTAAACTCCATCTCCTTCTTGATCCTTTCGGGAATTTCCTCCAGGTCTTTTTCGTTCTTCTTGGGAAGGACGATCGTTTTAATTCCAGCTCGTTTTCCCGCCAAGACCTTCTCCTTAATCCCTCCCACAGGCAAGACCAATCCCCTAAGGGTTACCTCACCCGTCATGGCGACATCGCTTCGAACAGGCTTGTTGGTAAACAGGGAGGTTAATGCGACAAATATGGTCAATCCTGCGGAGGGGCCATCTTTGGGAATGCCTCCGGCGGGAACGTGGATATGCAGATCGGCTTTGTCGAAAAAATCCTCCTTAATGCCCAACTCCTTGGCCTTGGATCGAACGAAGCTCAGAGCAGCCTGAGCCGATTCCTTCATCACATCTCCCAATTGTCCGGTGAGGGTCAACCCCTTCTCCCCCTTCATCTTCGTCGCCTCGACGAAAATGATATCACCTCCAGTTGGAGTCCACGCAAGGCCTGTAGCCACACCGGCCTCGGATGTCCTCTCGGCAACTTCCGGGAAGAACTTCACAGGTCCCAGAAACTTATGGAGTGTATCCGAATTGATAACTGTCTTTTCCTTCTTACCCTCGGCCACCTCCTTGGCAACGCCCCTGCACACAGAGGCGATCTCCCTCTCGAGGTTCCTCACTCCCGCCTCCCGGGTGTAAGAGGTGATGATGGTAGTGAGGGCATTGTCCAGGAATTCTATGTGTTCCTCAGAAAGGCCATGCTCACTGAGCTGTTTAGGGATGAGAAACTCCTTGGCGATCATCAATTTCTCATACTCGGTATATCCCGGGAGCTCAAGTACCTCCATCCTATCCCTTAGGGTTTGATGAATCGTTTCCAGGACATTAGCGGTCGTGATGAACATCACTTTGGAAAGGTCGAATCCCACATCGATGTAGTGGTCCGAAAAAGAAAAGTTCTGTTCGGGATCCAAAACCTCCAACAGGGCCGATGAAGGGTCACCGCGGAAGTCCATTCCGATTTTGTCCACTTCGTCCAGCATAAAGACGGGATTATTGGAACCGGCTCTCTTGATCCCTTGGACGATCCTGCCCGGCAAGGCCCCAACATATGTCCTTCTATGGCCTCTGATCTCCGCCTCATCCCTTACTCCTCCCAATGAGATTCGAACGAACTTACGGTCCATCGCCCGAGCGATTGATTTCCCAAGGGAGGTCTTCCCAACCCCCGGAGGCCCGACGAAACAGAGGATGGGCCCCTTCATGTCGTCCTTGAGTTTCCTCACGGCCAGGTATTCCAAGATCCGCTTCTTGACCTTCTCCAGGTTGTAATGATCCTCTTCCAATATTTTCCCGGCGTTCGAAATTTCCAAGTTATCCTTGGTGCTCTTCGACCAGGGCAGCTCAACAAGCCAATCCAGATAGGTTCGTGCAACCGTATATTCGGCCGAGGCAGGAGGGATTTTCGAAAGCCGATCTAACTCCTTTTCGGCTGCCTTTAAGGCCTCCGGTGGCATCTTGGCATTGGCTATCCGTTCCTTCAATTCCTTAATCTCGGCGGTATGGTCATCCAGTTCTCCCAGCTCTTTCTTGATAGCCTTCATCTGTTCCCTGAGATAGTATTCCCTCTGGGTCTTATCCATGTCTTCCTTCACTTGAGATTGGATCTTATTCCCCAATTCTAGAACCTGAACCTCCCGGTTCAGGAGCTGGTGAACTTGGTTGAGCCTCTCATGGACATCGACCATCTCAAGGAGTCGCTGTTTTTCCGATGCATTGATGTTTAGGTTCGAGGCAATGAGGTCGGCCAAAATGGGAGGGGACTTAATATTACTGACCATCGTCCCCAATTCCGAGGTGAGGTAGGGCGCGTATTCAACGGCCTTCTGGAAAAGGCTCTTCAAGTTCATCATCATCGCATCGACTTCGACTCCCTTGATCGATTCCTCTTCAACCGCCTTAATCCTCGCCTTATAATAGGGATTCCTCTGAATAAATTCATCTATTCGTATCCTTGAAATGCCTTGCACAATGACCCGCTGGCTGCCATCTAATTCGCGAATCATCCTGAGGATAAGAGCCGCAACACCGAATCGGTGAAGCTCATCCTCTTTCGGATCCTCGATCTCCGATCGCTTTTGAGTGACGACCCCGATGATTCTATCCCCATCCATAACGTCATCGATCAACTTCACCGACTTCTTCCTGCCGACCATAATCGGCAATATCAGCTCGGGGTATAGGACTGTCCCTCGCAATGGTAAAATGGGAAGCTCTTGAGGAACGTGGACCTTTCCCTCCTTCTCCTTATCTCCTTTGTCGGCACCACTGGGTACGACGATCATGAAAGCCTCCTTACGTACACCACACCATATATATATAAGTTAGTCATTTATCCTTTCCCTGTCAATATCCATCACCTGTTCACGCAACCTGGAATGGAGAATCTCTCCGTCCCCCTTCACTCGGCCTCGCCGCTATAGGTCTTCCCACAAACGTTACAGATCCCTTGCTCATTGATGACGCCAATACACGTTCCATCGTTGCACAACCTTCTGCTTTCCCAATCAATAGAGGTCTCTTCCTCATCAAGCTCCACTCCACATCGGCAACAGTAAGAAGATTTCCTCAGATTTTCGGCACCACAGGATTCACAAAGGCAGGTTGGAAACTCGTAATCGCATTTCGGACATCGAATTTTACTTTTTCCGCCCATCACCCATTCCCCTCATCCTCAATCTCCAAGCTTTTGAGAAACCTCCTCACTTCCCTCTTATGGTGCTCAATCTCCTTCAACAATCTCTTGAGGGAGAAATCGGGAAATAGGCGGTTTAAATCCCTCCCATTCCCTCTAAAAATCTGATTAAGATCGATATCCCCCTCATCGGCAATCCTGTTCATCCCCAAACCACCCCCTTTTTTCCGCCATCGATTCTCCACTCAACCGATTTTCAAATTTTCTCCCCTATTTCAGGATCGCTTCCTCACCATCTTCGCGGATTTACACGGTCCCCATGACACTCATCCGGATCCGAATCCTCGGGCAAGTACCCGTTTTGTCCCAAAGGACCAGCTTATCCATGGAGATCAGCGGATATCCATAATCTATCTCGCCAAGGGCTTGACTCCGGATACCTAAAATCTCTCCAACAACGGTAATCATCCTCCCCTTATCCGTTTCAGGATGCAGCTTCAGTTGTCGTAAGGAAATATCGATGTCGCAGTCTCTTAAGGTATCGTTTGGGAAAACAGCGAAACATCCAGAGAGCCCTAGCGAGAAGAGAAGGAAAGAACATAATACCCCACTTCTTCGCCTCTCCCTCGGACTCATGGGGCGCTCTTGGAAGCAATTATTGCAAAGTTTTCCCCAAGGGTCAACTACACGCATTGTTTTCGGCGAAAATCCTTCTATTTAGGGAAAATACTTGACAAAAAATGTCACCCTTTGCGTATTTTTTCCTTCTTCGGCCTTACTTGCCGACATTTCGTTCCTTGATGAGTACGAATACCTATGATTTTAGCCCTCAAACAAGTGGCATGCGTTTTGCTATTTTTATTTTAAGAACTACCCCAACCAATCCCCGAAAGGGGATGCTCATCACTTAACCTTTTACGGCGAAGGTGGAATCTCCCCAAAGGGTGAAGGTCATAATGAGGAGAGAGGAAAGAGTGGATAAACGGTATGTCTCAAAACAGCCGTTATTCGGCACCAATAACACGGCACAAAAGAGGTATCTGGAGAACCTGAAAAAGGTAGCGGGCCCCACGATTAGCCATCCGGATTATGGGGAAATTTTCCTCCTGCGACCTAATGAAGTCCCACATTCAACCCTCTTTCTCTTCGATGTCAATAAATTTTGGTTTATCGATGTAAAGGAAAATAAACGAACGGAAAAAATGACCATCCGCCCTTTCATCCATAAACTGAGGGGATATTGGTACCCCGTATAACTTCAACGGGATGATGATCGCTTCCGAGCATCTTCCATCGATCCCTCCAGTATATCATGAACTCATCGCTTACCTTCCTCCCCCGCCGTCTCCCTTTCCATCTTCTCAATGTAGGAATGTCCAACGTCCATCACTCGTTGATCCATCTCCCTAGCCTTCTCCCACGAAAACATGACCACAGGTCTCGCAGGTCAGGACATGGAAGCAATCTCGGGACGCTAAATCACACCGAAAGTCCACCTGAAGGCCATGTCCCCCGCATTTGGGGCACCCGCTTTTCTTTAACTTATCCTCCAATACGGGCTCCAATTCTTCCATGGTTTCACTCTTCGTGTTCACCTCAAAGACGTTTCCGCAATGCAGACATTTGGCCGTATAAATACATTCATCTTGACCAAGGTCGCACCTCAGCACCAATTCCAGCCGAGTGTTGAAACACAGAGGACATCCCACCTTTTGCAATTTCAGTTGAACCTCTGTTAGCTTATCCATCGTGTTCCCCCATTCTCCCCGAAATCTCTCATAATAGTAAGATGAAGTAACTGATAAAGAAGGAGAGGGCTAGTATCCCCACAATTATCGTGACCTTCTTGATCTCATACATATTTTCGTTGGCCCGCTCAATGGAGAAACCAACCGAGGTAATCCCGACGTTCTCCCCATGGAAAACCAATGGGCGGGAAACTCTTCGAATGTCCCTCTCGGGAACGTTCCTCTTATCCCGATAACTGGCGATCAGCTTATTGCCCTGGGTGATCTCGATGAAGACGATGTCCCTTTCCTTTCCAATCTCTCCTGTATACCGCTCCAGTAATTTTGGATCTCGATTGATGGCAGAATCTTCGTTCAGGATGGACAGAATTTTGGCTATGCTATATCCTCGAATGGTAGTATTCTTGATCATAACATCCCTTTCCGCCATGAACGCCATAAATCCAAAACCGAAGATGGCGATAAAACAGATGATGGCAATGGCCACAGCAAATCCGAATCTAGATCTCACCGTTTGCCTAAGCCTACCCAATTCCATAGCGCTCCCCTTCTCGAGGCAATGGGTGTAGGTTCAATGAACATATCCCGGGCCTCTCTCTCCCTTCCTCAGCATCTTCTCGAAGCTAAACCCATAGGGGCAGTTTGGGTCATGAGAAATGATCAGGGAATGGAATTCCCAGAACCCTGATAGTTCACCTTCTCGATTGGACCAAGTCCAAGAGAGCTTTGGAAATCCTCTCCAATTTCCTCATGATCTCTGCTTCCGTCTCTCGATCATCTCTTCTGCGACCCAATTGAAATTGAAGGCTCCTCACCTCCAAGATTTCCCTCGCGGTAGCATCGAGTTTACCATCCAGGATATCGATGATGATATCCAGCTCATCCGATAGGTTCTTGATGAAGATATCGGATTGCCTTCGCCTAACCCTTCTCCTATCGACTTGATTCTCGCTCATAACCGCCCCCTAGCAGATACCGCCCTTCCATATTCTTCCTCGTCAACATTATTGATTTGAGCCTTTTTTGTCAATTTTTTTATGATTTCAAGCGTATCCATGGGGTTTTCTCAATGTAATGGATCCCACTGCCCCGATCATAGAAACACCTGCAGCTAGGGCAAAAGAGAGGGTAAAGGAATCGGTGATATCCGCGAAAAGACCACCCACATATGGGCCAATGGCCTGCCCAATCCCGAAGAATACGGTGATAAAACCCAATCCAGCTGGCGCTAACCTCGGGCCCACATAGTCTCCTGCAGCTGCGGCCATAATGGTGGGTATACTCCACGCAGTGATTCCGAAAACGACCGCGGAGAGGGAAAATCCCATCATGGACTTATAAAAGGCAAAAATGAAATACGAAAGGGCTAGCGTTCCATAGGCCAGAGCTGCCCCATATCTTCTTCCAACGAGGTCAGAAATGCCTCCCCACACAATCCCGCAGAATATGCTTAGGCCGCCAGCCCAGGCCCACAAAATGCCGGCCTGTGCTGAAGCTAGGCCCATTTCCTTTTCCAGATAGGTTGAAAAAAAGTGCATATAAATAATGTAAGAAAACCCGTACATGAAATAAACGAGCCCTAGATGCCATACCTCTTTTACCCTGTAAATCAGCTTCCAGTTTAGGGAATTTGGCCCTCCCTGGTGAGGGAGCTTTGCCTCCGGTGATCGAGACCCTACGGGAACCAATCCCAGTTCACTAGGCCTGGTCTTAATGAATAAGCCACAAATCCCAGCGATAACCAAAACGGCTGCGCCGAGCCAGTACCAAGAAAATCGCCAACCTTCTCCTCCGTATACCTGCAGAATCCAGGGAACGACCAAACCCGATATTAAGGTACCCAAGCCAATTCCGCTCGTCACGATACCCGTGGCCAATCCTCTCCTGTCCATAGAGAACCACGCAGAACCGAGTGCCATTGCCGGAACATAGGCACCTCCATTTCCCAGGCCGGTCAAGATCCTCATCATGAGGGCAAATTCGAAACTCTCTGAAATCCCTGTCAACATCATAGTGATTCCCATCACCACCAATGAGCAGAAGATGACGATTCTGGTTCCGTATTTCGCCGCCAAAAAACCGCCGATGAGGGCGAAGGTCAGATACCCTAAGAAGTTTCCGGTGCCCAAAATACCCGACTGAGTATACGTCAATTTCAATCCGTCTATCATGTGGGGTAAAATCGGGGTAAAGGCCATCCGACCAAACCCGTGGGCCCCTATCGTTGTAAGGGTTCCCATAGCTATGACGATCCACCCGTAATGGATTGTTCCCCTCCCTTTCATCCCCTTTTCCCTTTCACCGCTAAAACACTTTGAACTATAAATCTCCAACACCCAACAAATTTTTGCAGTCTCCCGCTGAAAGATCTTACGTTCAATTACATCGAAGAATTACAATAATACTTCCAACAAAAAATCAGGAGGCCCCAAACAAATTTACCTGGAAGCTGAGAATTATCCATGATAGTATATGATAGATAGCTGAAATGAAAGCAAGAAAATTTCTTTTCGGAATCATTTTCTGTTCAATCTCCTGGTGTGGCCTGCCACCCTCATTATCGGCCTCGGGGGGCTTCCCCTATTTCATACCCAAAGGAAACGGCAATACTGACTCACAAGCTTTAACAGTAATAGGTAGTGAACGAGATCACATCATCCAGTCAAAGGAGACATTACTGGATATAGCGAGGAACTTCAATCTCGGTTTCTGGGAACTGAAATCCCTTTATCGGGAACTGGATTCATGGATTCCACCTAAAGGGCTAAAGCTCAAAATCCCCGCTACGTGGGTACTCCCCAAAACCCGGCGCGAAGGTATTGTAATCAATATCCCGGAGATGAGGCTCTATCTCTTCATCAAATCCATAAAGATGGTGAAGACTTATCCCGTGGGAATCGGAGTATTGGATGGGAGAACCCCCTTTGGGACCTTTCACGTCACCGCTAAATTAGAGAATCCCACATGGCACGTTCCACCTAGTCTCTGGAAGAAGCATGGAAGGATATCTGTTCCTCCTGGGCCGGAAAATCCCCTTGGAACCCATTGGATTTCCCTTTCCCGCAACAACTATGGAATTCACGGTACCGATTTTCCCTGGGGTGTGGGCCGGTTGGTGAGTCATGGATGCATTCGGCTCTATCCGGAAGATATCGAGAATCTCTATCCTTTTGTCAGAATTGGCATGCCGGTGGAGATCATCTATGAACCCATCAAATTTGGATTTAGAGACAAAAGGATCTCCGTCGAGGTCCACAAGGACATCTATCATCGAATCCCCGACCTCATCCGCTACGGCTTTGCTCAATTGAAAGAAGAAGGGCTGGAAGATCGGGTAAACCTCAGGAAATTCACCATGGCCCTCGTTGATCGCATGGGGATCCCCACTGATGTTACGAGGCCAAACGCGGAAAATGAGTTTGCCGATAAACCCATCCTTCTCCTGGGAAGGGAGCTTACCGGCAAACCTCAAACCTCGATGAACCCTTAAAGGTCCACCCGCACCGCTATTTCATCATACGCTTCTTAAAGGCTGCCTCAGCCTTCCTCGCAGCCGCCTCAGCCCGATCGGCCGCAGCTTCCGCCCTATTGGCTGCATTCTCTGCACGCATGGCGGCAGCATCCGCCCGGTCAGCAGCCGCTTCTGCTCTGTCGGCAGCGGCACCAGCTCGCTTTGCAGCCTCCTCGGATTCTCCGGCTTTGACGACTGCTGAATCGGCTTTGCTCATTGCCTGTTGGGACTTCTGCAAGGCTTCGTCAGCAGTTGCCTGAGCTTTTTTCACTTGCTCCGTTGTGGCACAGCCGAAGGCGAAGATAGCCACAAATGCAACAATCGCTACGGTTGCGAATACTCTCGCAAAGGAAAAATTCCGCATCATACCGCTCATCCCTCCTTTCTTTGAGATTCTACCCCCTCTCCAGTGTTACGGTAATCATATCGGTATTTATTGAGAAGATCAAGTCAAAAAGTGGAAAAACTACAAAAAAACCACCTCAATTTCGATTCCCTGCTTCAATGAATAAAATATTATAGGATCTTTCCCCTTGAGTCAATAAAAAATAAACCCAACGTGGCAGATTTGTCTGGACAACGAAATCCCAAGAATACCTGGAACTATGAACTTTCAGGAGTGCATCAAGGCCCTTGAAATTTCCATATCGTCTTTTGGGTCATCTATAAAAAAGTTTGCGAGTCTGCCAACCCATTTCAGAAGAGACGTCATGGGGAAAAAGGTGAGAAAGGGTTAATGTACTGAGGAAAACAGAGGAAAATGGTAGATATGAAAGGGAGCCCTAACAATATCCCTTTGAAACAGTCGTGGGGATAAACCCAAATGGGTTTAATCCAATGTAGGCGGCATGGAGCCGTCGGAATCGACTCCACGGTGGGAGGTACCCGCCGAATTCTCCTCTCCTTCTGGAATAAGTTCCCATTCACATCCTCGATCGATGTAATGGTTGCCTTGCTTTAGGAATACCCTATAGAGATAGTGCCTGCCATCATCGGAATGGGTCCTTGAGGCCTCGTAGATCTCCTCTACTGTTCCACAAAGCCACTTGAGACCCCGATGGCGAACTTTATCCCCGATGTTAAACCTCATCGACCTCCTCCTCGAGCACTGGTTGCATGTGATGTTGCCGCTACCTTCGGGCTCGTTGCAAAATCTATCAGCTCGTATGAAAAATAATCACAATGGCCTTTGCCCTTCCCTATTGTTAACCCGAACAAAGGGAAATGCAGGGGGAGAGCGTCATTTTGGAACGCCCTGACATAGATTGATAAGCAATTCATATGCCAATCCAGATGGTTCAAGCACAAATGAGCTCAAGCACGTTTCCCCTCGATAATTCCGTGAATACTCCACGGGCTGGGACATCAACTTGGAGAAGGAGTATGGCCTATCCGGGTGCAATGATAAAAGTGCCAGGAAATATCACCGAAGTAAAATGTTCCCTGGGCGGCCAGAAAGCGATTCACTGCTGGGTTGTTCGATACCGATTTGGGTACCGTCAAAGAAATATTGAGGCCCCACCCTAAATGCGGGTTTTCCCCGGCCAATCGAACGGTTTCCTCGAACGACCACCCCCTCACCACAATGCGGGCAGCAGTGTCCACGCCCTCTCGATCGGCTTCTATGACTTCCCTGTTACCCCATGGGTTATCCCGAAATCATCGGCATTAACGATGAGGCGTTTCAACAAATTCGTATAAAATCGACATCAAATTGAAGGAAAATTTTATTTTTCAATAAAATTAACCGCTTTTTATATAACCTGGCATCGGATTTGCAATAAAATTCGATAAAAATTATACGGCCCACTATGGCTAAGTTCAAAAAGAAATCGAAAAGAACTATCTTCCCACTCTGTAGCAAAGAGGCCGACGATGCCAGGACAGACCATCAATGGAACAATTACCGATAACCCCCATCCGGCTTTCAAATCCGAGGCATCAGAAAAGAACCGGGATGCCCTCGTATTGATTCAGGGTCTCATAAAGACCATTAAATCCTACCGCACCTATGCCCTCAACAACCCCATATTGATCAAATTTATCGACCAACTCCGCCAAAAATTGGCATCGTACCTGAAAAAACACGGCTCTTTTCGAATTGCTGTCGATGAATTCGCATTTATCTTCGACGGGGAGGTGATCTATGAGAATGAAAATATGGACGAAAGCCTCCCTTTTCTGATGCATCGAAACGGGTTGAGGGAGCTCTGGTTCGATGACGGGCTCACCTGTGAAGAACTTACGGATTTCCTGAAGGCCTTTAGATCCTATGAAATCATAAAGGATTCCCACGAAGACCTCGTCACCCTGTTATGGGATAAAGAATTCTCCCACATCCATTTCTTGGCTACGGACGATTTCCTCTGGGCTCCCATAGAAATTCCCGAGAATATGAAGAATATCGTCGAAAAAATGGAAATGCCTATAAGCGAACAGAAAAACATTGCAGTTGAAATGGAAACTCCTTCTTGGCTTTTTGAATCCGGTGAGCTCGATGCGATCAAGGAGACAATTCCACAAGAAATTGGGGAGGTTAACTACATCAACCTCTTGATGATTGTGTTGGAGGTCATAGGCCGTTTTGAAAAGGATTCCGAAGGATTCGAACTCGGCGTTGAGTTCTTCAAGAGAGTGTTGGACAGGCTCATCAATCTGCGGGACCTCAAGAACCTGACCAAGGTTCTGTCCTTCACTAAGATTCTCTTGAGGGATCCACGGCTCGATTCCAGCGAAGGGGAGTTTATCGGAAGGATCACAGACTATTTGGGTGAGCCAAAAAGCATCGAACGGCTGATGACGTTGCTTGCTCGACTGAAGGGTTTCGATCATAAACTGCTCCAACAGTACCTCTTTCTGCTTTCCAAGAATGCCATACTGCCCCTGTGCAACGCATGGCTCAAAGTAGAATTGGCTGAACCGAGAACAGCCATATCTAATGCCCTGGTGGAATTGGGGAGGGAAGATATTCCAACCCTGGGCAGCCTCTTGACACGTTCTCAACCGCGGTTAGTCCGAGCTGTCGTAAGCATTTTGGGCAAGATCGGAAAGAATGAATGCATTCCCCATATCGCCAGAGTGAAGGGGCATAGAGATCCAAAAGTGAGAAATGAGGCCTTGCGTGCCCTCTCCGTGTTCAACTATCAAGACGCGAAAAGGCTACTGGCGAGCTTTATAGATGACTCACAGATGGAAATACGGATGAATGCTGCAAAGATCTTGGCCAAAAGACTGGGGGTCGAGGCGTTGCCCTACCTCGGACCCCTTATTCTGTCTCAGGAGTTCGATAAACGAGAACTGGAGGAAAAAAAAGCATTGCTTGAAGCCCTGGGCCAGATTCAGGTGCCTGATTCCGTAAAAATCCTAGAGGAGATCTTGCATAAGAGGGTCTTCTCAAAAAGGGCAAAATGGAAAGAGATAAAATCCCATGTTCAATCCATTTTGGCTTGCATGGATCTCGATGAAGCAAGGAATGCTTTGGTTAAGCGGAAGGGGGAGCGAAGCAAATAGTCCTTCGCACTCTAGTTTTGACTGCACATTTCTGAGGTGAAAAACATGGTTTCGGATCAAGAATTCTATCACATTCGCTCGAATTTCGTGTTGAAATTGAGCCTTCTCATCAGAACCATGAAAATCTTCAATCCCGAAAATGAAACCATTGATCGTCACTCACAGGATTGCCTCGATCTCATGGGCGGGATTTTGAAGACGGAAAAACGCCTTTGCTTGAGGGTTTTGACTGATGCCATCTTCATAAACGAAGAGCGGGTAAGAATGAGGAAAGACAGCTATCAAGCCATCAAATTCATCATGGAAGAGCTGAAAGAGAAAAAGATCGGAGAAGTGCTTTTTACGGAAGGTATTTCCCCTGAGGATTTCAGGGAGTTTCTGTATCTCCTCGTCAGCAATGGATGGGAAATGAGGGATGATGGCCATCCGCTGATGAACCAGCTTGTAGAAAAGAAGATTGACTCTATCGCCGTGAAACCGTTCGAGCCCATCTCTATTGATGAGAAACTTCGAAGAGAGGAGGTCAAAAAGATCTATTTTCGCTCCATAGCAATGGTTAAGGAGGTCTCCCAAAACCTCATGGAGGACAAGCCTTTGGCGTTCAGAAAGGCGAAAAGGTTGAGCCAATCCATGGTCGATTTGGTCCTTAACGATAAATCTGCCTTGTTGGGCCTTTCGACCGTTAAGAACTACGATGAATATACGTATAATCATTCCGTAAATGTATCCATTTATTCCTTGATGATAGGAGCAAAATTGGGCTTTTCCAAGAGAGCACTAGCAGAGCTCGGCCTGGCAGCCCTCTTCCACGACGTGGGAAAAACCAAGATTCCCAGTGTAATCTTGAAGAAACCAGGGAAGTTGGACGAGCTGGAATGGGAAATCGTCAAATCCCATCCCACCATAGGGGTGGAGGAAATCCTCGAATTCCATCAGCTCGCCGAGGTCAAACCCAGAGTTCTGTTCGGTATTTTCGACCACCACCTCTACTTCGATCTTTCGGGTTATCCCACCATGAAGCGAAAGAAGAAGCAGACCCTCTTCGGCAGGATCATCACGATTGCCGATGTCTACGATGCGATGACCACCCCTCGGTGTTACCGCAAAGAGCCTTATTCTCCCGCAGACGCCATCAAATTAATGTGGAAGGAATGCGGGGCTCATTTCGACCCTATCCTCTTCAAGGTATTCGTAAATGCCATGGGAATCTATCCCGTCGGCTCCCTCGTCCAATTGGACGACGATGAGTTAGGGATCGTTTACGATACCAACCCTCGTTCAGAGCTCTTGGACCGTCCCACGGTATTAACTATTACTGGGGAAGGTACCGAGGGACGAACTGTCAACCTGTCTGATCGGGATGAAAAGACAGGAGGATTCAAAAGGAGTATCATCCGATGTCTTGATCCCAAGAAATATAACGTTTATGTTCAGGAGCACTTTCTGTAGAGGAGATTCGAGGCTTAACTATGGCAAAACCATGACAATGGGGTAGAAATGGAAAGCAAAGGGCAATGGGTTGTCAAGCCCTCAGAACGGAAGAAAGAGCTTACCCGATCCCCCAAATGGAGGGTCGGAGATTCGATCCGGGATCGATTTGAAGTCTACGATATCAAGGCGGGAGGAATCGGAATTGTCTATATCGTCTACGATCATGAGGATGGGGTTCCCTACGCCATCAAAACGCTTCAAGATCGGTATTTGGGAAATCCCACGGCTGTGGAGCGTTTCATCCAGGAGGCAGAGGTTTGGGTAAGATTGGGAAGCCATCAAAACATCGTCCGCGCCTTCTTCGTGGATCGGATCGACAGTCAGCCCTATATCTTCCTTGAGTGCGTCGTCGGTTCTAACCTTAGGAAGATCTTTTCGAGGGCACCTTTGGCGAAACGAACGGTAATGAGATATGCAATCCAGTTCTGCCGGGCAATGGTCCATGGCCAGCAAAATATCCCCGGGTTTGTTCATCGGGACGTTAAGCCCGAAAACTGTCTGCTCACCCAAGATGATCGGTTAAAGGTAACCGACTTCAACCTGTCCAAGGCCATTTTTGAAACGACTCCTGGTCATGACAATGGAGTTCCTCCCCCTAAGACAAAGGAGAAGGGTGGAGGAACATTTCCCTATATGTCCCCCGAACAGTTTTTGGACTTCGGGAGGACCGAGATACGATCCGACATCTATTCCTTCGGAATCATGCTGTACGAGATGTTGACCGGAAAGAGGCCATTTTTTGCGGAAACGGCGGCCCAGTGGAGAGATGTCCATCTGAAGGCGAAACCTGTAGAACCTCGAACCGTGATCCCCTCGATTTCACCGGATTTGAACGACTTGACCATGCGGTGTCTAGCCAAAAAGCCCACAGGGAGGCCTGAGGACTTTCTGTCCATTATGAATATCCTGGAGGCGATGCTTTGGGAGGAATTTGCTGAGAAAATCCCACCGTCAACCCCTGAAGATCTGGAGAGTTGGGAACATTCCAACAAGGGAGTCTCTCTCTGCAACCTGGGACATGAGGAGGAAGCCATTTCTTGTTTTGACAGAGCACTCTCCGTAAATCCCCAAAATCCCAACACCTGGATTAATAAGGCTGTTGCCCTCGGCACGTTGGGACGTATCGAAGAGGAACTCGAATGTTACGAGAATGCCTTGGCTATCGCACCCGAATCCATCGAGGCATGGTACAACAAGGCATTGGCCTTGACTAATCTAGGGCGATTTCGTGAAGCCGTCTCGTGCTGCAATCGTGCGTTGATGATAAACCCTCGTCAAGCTGAGGTGTGGGTAAATAAGGGATTAGCATTGGGCAGTCTCGGCCATTTTGAGGAAGAACTCTCCTGTTACGAAAAGGCCTTAGCAATAAAGCCCAATCACGCCAAGGCGTGGATTAATAAGGCCTTTGCCCTCATTAACTCAGACAACTTTGAAGAGGCCGACGCTTGCTGTGAGAGAGCACTGGCCATCAATCCAGGCCTCGCTGAAGCTTGGGCAAATAAAGCCTCAGCCCTTGGGGCTTTGAAGCGTTTCGATGAAGCAATCCGCTGTTGCGAGAAGGCCTTAGCTATCAATCCCCATCTCTGTGAGGTATGGGTAAGTAAAGGGCTGGCCCTAGGAGGATTGAGACGACTCGAGGAGGAACTCTCCTGCTATGAAAAAGCACTAGCCATTAACCCGCACTACCTCGAGGCATGGTACCGCAAGGGCTTGGTCCTTCGCGACATGGGATTAAGCAAGGAAGCAGAACGATGCATTCAAAGGGCAACGGCCTCCAATCACACCATCTCCCCAGAAACTCGGTAGCCTATTTTTCCACGAGGAAATAGAGCTTCCCCTCGGTTTTCATATGTCCAGCCGGCACCCCCGCTTTCTCGCCGCTCCCCCAAAAAAGGTCTACCCGTCCCGGGCCTTTGATGGCACCTCCTGTGTCTTGGTTGAGGGCGAACCTCGAAAAGGGTACCAACGCTGCGACGGAACCGGAATCGTCGATGAGAGGCTTTTCCGCACAGATATAGACCAGGCCACCCTTGGGGAACAACCTGGAATCCGTCGCAATGGAACGGCCGGGAGTGAGGGGAACCTCGATATTCCCCAATGGACCCTCTTCAACGACCCGGAAGAAGACATAGCTCTCATTGTGATTGAGGACCTCATCCCTTTGGGTCGGATTATCCCGTAGGTATTCCCTCAATCGGGGAATGTTCATCTCCTCCCTCTCAATGATTCCCCTATCGATCAATAGACCCCCAATACTTCGATACGGCCTCCCATTGCTCGCCGAGTAGTTGACCCTCAGGCGGGTCCCATCCTCAAGAATGACCTGCCCCGATCCCTGGATTTGAAGAAAGAAGACATCAAGGAGATCCTCCAACCAGGCGATCTCCAACTGCCTTCCAAATAACATTCCATGGCTATCGATCTCCTCCCGACTGAAATAGGGCACAATCTGGCTCCCATCGTAACGGGCTACGATCTTTTCCCCCTTGAACTTGGGTCTGAAGAGTTCAAGGTCGACCTGTATCAAATCGTCTGGCCTCCTATACAGGGGCCATCGATACTTGTCATCAGGAATTAAACGACCTTCAAGAATGGGTTCGTAATACCCGGTATACAGAACGTTCCCCCCGCCATCCGAGCCAACGGATTGATAAACGTTAAACCGCTGCCGAATCATATCCGTCAGCTCTTCCATATCCCCGACCTCATCAAGGAGATAGAGAAAGGTCTCCATGGACCTGATAAGATGGCCAGCTGAGTATTGATCCTCTCCATACTGGAAGAGGCGATCTTCCGGTAGCCTCTGGAAATACTCTATGCTGCGATTGATAGCAATCCTCAATGATTCCAAGTCCAAATCATTATCGAAGGAGGGGATATCCTTTTCCCTGAGCAGTACCAAGGGTTTCTCGGGAACCTCCACCTCCTTGGTCAATTTTGCACATCCAATGAGAATCATAGGAAACAGAAAAAAGACCAGCGCTTTCCTCATCCATTACCTCCAGATTCCTCAAATTCCCGCAGGGGTAGGTTGAGCCGCTCTTTCCGAATAGATATCGAGGATCGTGACACAGATGGTCACCACGAGGGGGCCTACAATCAATCCCAGCAATCCGAAGGCCTTTATGCCCCCCAGCACCCCGAAGAACAGCAAAATGGTATGGAGTTTCGTCCTCTTGCTGATGAGGACCGGGCGTAAGAAATTGTCCGATAAACCCACCACGGCTGCCCCCCAGATCAGTAAGATAATCCCCTTGAGGAACAACCCCTGGAAAAAGAAGTAGGCGACGACAGGCCCCCACACGAAAACGGGGCCGATAACGGGTAAGAAGGAAAGAAAGGCCATAACGGTGCCCCAAAAAATCGGGGCCGAGAGCCCCAAAAACCAGAAGGCTACTCCCCCCAAAAAGCCTTGAAGAAGGGCTACGAATATCCCGCCGTACAGGGTCGCGTAGATCATTTCTTCCAAACGGTCAAAAAGCAGATCCCTATCTTGAGGAGCCAATGGGATTGCCTGGCGGATTCTCCCGAAGAAATGATCGCCGTCCTTGAAGATATAGTATAACGAAATGACCACCAAGAAGAAATTGATGATAATGAAGGAAAATCCCCTTATGATCCTCGAGGTCTGGTTGATGGCAAACCTGCTGATCCTCCTCAAGTTTTCAAGCAGAAGAGAATTGAGATCAAGTTCGGAGAGGTCGACGTACTGGTTGAGCTGATCCCACAACCCTTGGATAATGGGGTGATTCTTCAATTCCAAAATCGGTTGAAAGCGGCCCGTTTCCAATCCCTTTTCAAAAAAGACATAGGCGTTTATTGCTTCGTTGGCCAACATCGAAAGGATATACGTGGATGGAAGTACGATGAGCAACACGACCAGGGCGGTCATCACCACGGCACAGAGGGATCTCCTCCCTCTTAACCGACGGTTCAACCTCCGGTAGACGGGATAGAACATGATGGCCAAGATGACAGCCCAGACGATGGGAATCAAAAAAGGACAGAAAACCACGTAGAAGAGGTAGAAAGATAGGATAATGATAAAAGTGATGAGCATCCATGTAAAATGCTTTCGCTCCATACCATTCCCTGAATCGTCGGAAAGCCGGGAAATTACAGCACGCCTTGGAGGACCCTATCAATGGCCTCCGAGAGTTCCTTATTGAGCGTCTCCTCGATCCATTCCGGCCTCGAGTTAACCCCCACTATCTCCTTGGAAATCTCCATTTTCTGCCGCAATACCTTCCTCTCCGGCACCTTGCCCACGTGAATCTGGAGCTGAACGTGAATTCTCACCTTCGTTCGAAGGGTTGTAGTCCAAGCATCGCTTTCGAGGTGGATAATCTCCCCCCCAACGACTAGATCGGCTGGAATACGGGAAAGACTCTCAGGACTCAGGTCCCAACCCGCATAGTTGACAACTCGATATCCCCGTAAAAGGAAATAGCCCGATACAGCCTCAGTGACGGCCTGATCCACTGACTTGGAGGCCATGAAGGTATCCACCCGATCCCTCGGCCGCGTCCACGCTCCAAGTCGGACCCTGTCTTCCCTGATATCCTTGAAGGCATTGACTGCAACGACCTGTTTCCCTTCTACATTCTCCGAAAGAGGACCCGAGAGATACTGGATATCCATCCAATAGGTCCGGCTTGCCCCACATCCCGATAGAAAAAAGAAAAGAGCTATCGCCCAAAGCCATTTCCCATTCATCTCTTTCTCACCCCTTTTTCCTCCGTTCGTGCTTGTGAAATCCTCAAGTTCACAGTACGGTACCGGGGGAAACTGCCCTGAACATCCCCCTCTCTCGTCAATGACCCCCAAGGATGAAAAGCCTCTCCTTTTCCATGATGCCCTTCCCCGCGGTGCTGAGAGGCCTACTCCAGGTAATCCTCCGCTATCTTCTGATTGCAATAGCAGCAGTAAGCGACATCAATATCGTTCAGAAAGCCGCAACTCTGGCAACGCTTTTGAGTTCCCTTGGACTTTCTCTGAATAGACAGCCTCGTCCCACACTGGGTGCAGTAGGCGGAATCCGGGAGGTTCTCGAAGTGACAACGTGGACAGGCCAGGTTGATGTTGAGGCTGGAACCACATCCTTTACAAAACTTTGAATCCTTCCTATTGATCGCTCCACAACTAAGACATTTCATCATCAATACCTCGTCATTACTCTAATCCATTCAGGGAGAAGACGAACCGATATCAATATAAAGTATTGAGATGTGTTTTGCAATGATATTCGGCTTCAATGACCAATCCTGCAACGGTTCCCCCTTAGGTATTGAGCCAGAGCCTTCCACCACACCCTTGACCACCCGTACCGTTTGGGGTAAAAGAACTGGAATGCGATGGAGGCTTTTCCACAAGAGTTCGAACGGTGCAAAACCATACATTCCGCACGAAGGAGAGGGAGAACGAATGTCCGCATGGAGGCAACGCGCAGTGCAGGGGCTCAGTCCAGGGATGACCTTTACCTTTTCGCGAACATTCACCCAGAGGGAGGTCGAGGTTTTCGGTGACATCACCCGGGACTATAACCCAGTCCACTATGAGGAGCGCTTTGCAGGGGTTAAGGGATTTTCAGGCCTTGTCTGCCACGGGTTGCTCGTTGGAAGCATGGTCTGCGAGTTGGGGGGACAGGTTGGATGGCTCGCTTCGGGAATGGAGTTCCGGTTCCTCCGTCCTGTCTATATCGGCGAGACGATTACCTGCAGAATAATCATCCAAGAGGTAGATCAGCGGAACTTTGCCACGGCGGAGGGAACATTTACGAATCAGGATGGCCAAAGAATTCTGGAAGCTACCCTTACCGGGTTTATTCCCGGCCTCCGCGAGAGGGAAGTCCTCATTCAGATGATGGCCGAAGGTGACCCTACCAATAAACTTCGATGAGATGGAACCACCTTTCCATTCCCCGGAAGAAGTTAGGTTATCACCGTACTCAAACCCTCTGATATTTCCTCGACGCTCCAAACAACGGGCATCATATCCTTCAATTCCTCGATATGGGTAATCAAAAAGATCTGGCGAAATTGTGAGGAAAGCCCATTAAAAATCCTGAGAATGTTCTCCCTCCGCTCCACATCCTGGCTTCCGAAGATCTCATCGAGGGCGATAAAGTTAATTTCGCCTCCACTTCGATCGGCCACAATCTGGGAGATCGCAATCCGAAGACAGAGGTTGAATACATCCTGTTCGCCGCCGGAAAAGCGTTGAATCCTGAACTTCTCTTTTCCATCGTAGATAAAAATGTTGTAATCATCATCCAATTCCACGACGGAATAGCGTCCCTCCGTCACGAGACTGAGTAATTGACTGGTCCGGGATTCCAAGAGAGGCCTTATGCGCCCCATGAGATCCATTCTAAAGGAGACGAAGATCTCTGCAAGCACATCGAGGTATTGGACCGACTCCTGGAGGAGTTTAACCCGCTCACGGAGGTCCTTTTCATGGGCTATCTCTCTCCTCTTCCCCTCGATCTCAGCGCGGGTTTTCGCTCTCCTCTCGCGTATTCTGGATCGGTCCTCGATCAATCGGTCCCGGGCTTCCTTGATTTTCTCCAGATCCTCTTTGACAGCGAGGTGTTTTCCCTCGTCGAATCCCAGCGCCTCTCGCACCCTCGACTTCTCATCCATCGATCCCCCGACGGCTGTAAGCCTCTTCTCAAGGTCCATGAAATCCCTTCGATACTGTGACTTCCTCTCAACCTTTGCCCGAATCTCGATCATGCGATCTTCAATATGTTCCAACTCGGGCATCAGCTTTTCGATCTCCCTGTAACGATCTTCATCGAAGTCAACCCTTCCGATCTCTCTGAGAGCCTCCCCGTATGATTCGCACTGCTTCCTCATATCCCGGATTTGTACCTCCTTTTCCTTTGCTTGCGAGAGGAGGATCCCACGGCGAGTCTCCTCTTCCTTGAGCTTTTCAGAGGCCCTCGATAGATCCTCCTGATCCCTATTGAGCCGATCTGCTTGAGCCTGAAGCCCTTTTCGCTCCACCGATAACTTCTCTAAGATCTCCCTTTTATCCTCGGCCTCCTCCCTCAAATGTCTCTCCGTCTCTTCATAGTTCTCGCCCAAGGTCTGCAAGCAGATAGGACATCGTCCATCTGGTCCCATTTCATGTATGTGTCGTAATCGACGGTCCAGGAGATCAATTTCCCCCTCTGCAGATCCGATTGTCCCCTTAATCCGGCCCAGCGCGTCAATAACCTTCTCTAGTTCCTCTGAAATTCGCCTCATCCCTTTCGAATGATCTCCTACTCTTTGATCCAGATTGTCGAAAGTTTCAAGGTGACGGCTAAAGCCTGCCAATTCGTCTTCTAGCTCTTTGATTTTCTTCGTGGATACCGCGATATTTTGTTCCAATCCGTCCCTTTTGGCCTTTTTCACCTGCTCTCGTTGAAGATGTCTTTGCTCCTCCTTGAGCCTTCGAAGCTCCTGGTCCTTCCCTTCATAACGTGCCAATTCCCTTTCCAACCTTTCGATTTCTCCCAAGGACAACTCGATCTCCCTTCTTCTCTCCATGAGGTTTTCCTTTTCTTGCTCCAAGAGATCGAGATCCCTCGAAAATTTTTGAAATTGCCTTTCACGCTTATCCCACCTCGTCTTTTCCCCCTTAGCCTTTAATTCCCTTTCTTTCATTTGAGCTACTCGGTCACCCAAAACCCTCTCTTTTTCATCCAGCATCTTCTTCTGAACCCGGAGTGCCCTCCACTCCTCACGGAGTTCATCGATATCCCTCTGGGCCGATTCTACTCCCCGAATTTCGCTCTGGGCATCGGTCCTATCCCTCCTTATTGCCGTAATGGCCATATCTATCCGATCGATGGCCAAGAGCCTTCGGATAATCCTCTGCCGTTCAGCAGGAGGCTGCTGGGAAAAGGCATCCAAGTCCTTCTGGTGTGAAAAAAAAGAGGCCTGGAAGGTCTGCCAATCCATGCCCAGAATTCTCTGACAATATTCACTCACTCCCCTTTCGCTGTTGGCAACGATTTTCTTCACACCATTCTCATAGGCCCAGGCTGAAGCCCGAACGATATTGTTCTTTCCCCTAATCTCACGCTGCACCTCGTAATCGTTGTCCCGCAAGGAAAAGACCATATCTACCTCGCAGGGCTCCTCCGTTCGAGCTCCCTGCCGTTTTACATCTGCCTTGTCCGTTCTAAATGCCGTCGAACCAAAAAGGACCCAGCAAATCGCCTCAAGAATGGTAGACTTCCCGATGCCATTTCTCCCAAGAATAGCAATGACGCCTTCAGGAAAGTCGCTGAGACAGATCTCCTTGAATCGTCGGTAATTCTTCAGCTTCAATTCACGTAAGATCATCCGCAATCCTCTTCAGGAACAAAGATTTCAAGGTATTTTAAACCCATCTCCCTGAGTCTCTTCTTCTCTAGCTTATCTACCCTCCATGCCTTGACGAAGGCCTCGAACTCCATGGGAAGCACCCCAATTTCTGTCGATGAAACTGCGTCCCCCTTTGGAGTTTCCATTTGGAAGATAATCTCTAGATGGAGAGCGCAAGAGAATTGTTCACGGATGGCCCTCTGTTCCAGCTCGACGTAGGTGGATCGGTTCAGTCTAATCAAGGAAAGCTGAACAATAATTCCAGCTCTGACCTGTCTCGATAACCGTGAAGTCCTTTCGAGGATCTCCTCTGGTGTCAGATCATGACAGTCCACTTCGGGAAGTTTCACCATCTCACGAATCTCGATCTCGTGATATTTCACCACTCCCGCTGGAAGATCAACTTCCAAGAAACCACAGGGATGACCCGCATCGCTAAACCCAAAGCGTTCCGTCGAGCCACTATAATAAGCTCGCTGGCTCACCTTAATCGATCGATGGTAATGACCCAAGGCGATATAGTCCATGTGGGGATGATCAATTACAATCATCGCTGGGATCTTTAGTTCATTGAACTCCCCCATCACATAATCAACCTCGGCTGTTAACCCCGCGTGGGTAACCAAAATATTCACCTCCCCCTGATGGGAGGGTTCTACGGCGTCAAAGGCCTGGATCATCTCCTCCTCCGTCCCACAATGGGGAACGCAGTGAACCACGGCCTTATCGACACGAAATTGTTCATATTCTCCTTTGAAGGCGACATGGATTTTCGGGAACAGGGTTATGGATTCTAGGATACAGCTCGAGGATCGAATTCGCGGCATGGAATGGTTGCCAGCGATTACCACGGTGGAAATCCCATGTGCAGAAAGCCTTTGAAAGCCGATGAGGGCCTGAGTTATAGCCCTATTGGAAGGTCTTGCAGTGTGAAAGACATCCCCGGCGTGCACAACGAGGTCCGGGGCGATTTCGAGGATCCTCTCGATGACCTGATTGAATGAATCATAAATGTCTTGCTCCCTTTGATTGATGCCGCTGGGAGTCACTTTTGCATAAGCGGAATAACCCAAATGAGTATCCGATAGATGAATGATCTTCACTGAGGCCTCGGCTTCCGTCCTTTCAGGTTAGTTCATCCTCGTTTTGACTGAAGAGTATAACACAAATTACACCGAATGCAGATGGATGAGTTTCTGAAAAGGACGGAGTGATGGAGCAATGGAATGTTGGAATGGTAAGCATCAAAAGCGGAGAGAATAGCGTGATGGAATGATGAAGTAACGGGGAGGGGTGAAGCGATTAAGTTCTTTTCTTCTTCTTAACCCAGTACTCCATCATTCCAATATTCCCATTGGTACATTCCGGCTTGGGCAAAGCTCCTGAGTTCATATTTGATCAATAGGTTATAAAAGTGCTTGGCGATGAAGGTCAAAAAACTCCACCGAGCAGGAAACTTGACAGGGGGAAATCCAAGACGGTATCATAATGTTGAACGATATTGACCCCACGATGAATTCCATGGATGAGGCAAGCAAATCCCTTTTGAAGCGACAATTCATCGAAATCATAGGCGAATTAAAGGGTTATGCAGCCTATCAAGAAAGCCTGGGCGCGGAATTCCTCCCTCGATCTACCAAAAAGACCCCTTATCCTCAGCCCACCTTAACTGATGTAAGGATGGAACTGGGGGAGTGCAAACGGTGTAAACTCCACCTAACGCGTCGACACATTGTCTTTGGTGAGGGGAGCGAGAAAGCCCGATTAGTATTTATCGGGGAAGGTCCAGGGGAGGATGAAGACCGACAGGGAAGGCCTTTCGTCGGCAAGGCCGGCCAGCTCTTAACTCGAATCATCAATGCCATTGGCCTCAAGAGGGAAGAGGTCTACATTACCAACATTATCAAATGTCGGCCTCCCCATAATCGAAATCCCCAGCAGGAGGAAATCGCTACCTGTGAGCCTTTCCTCAACAAACAGCTTGAGATCATCCAGCCCAAAATCATCTGCGCCCTGGGGACTTTTGCGGCCCAAACCCTGCTCAAGACGGATGAAAAGATCTCCCGACTGAGAGGACGGTTTTTCACGTGCGCGGAAATTGAGGTGATGCCCACCTATCATCCGGCCTTTCTGTTGAGGAATCCCCATAAGAAGAGGGAGGCGTGGGAGGACATAAAGAAGATTCAGGAGGAGTACATTAAGTAGCTCAAGCGATATTCCCTGTGCCACATCTCGTCTAGAAGGAGCCTGAGGGATTTTTTGAAGAGGAATTCGTAAAGGGATAATTTCTTCTTCGGGTAAATCACTACGGGTTTTCCCTCAATTCCGATCATTTCAGCCGCTATTTCGATGGCGTCTTGAAGGCTTCCAAGCCTGTCGACTAATCCCAATTCCTTGGCCTGCTCCCCCGAAAAAATTCGGCCGTCAGCGATCTGTCTCACCTTCCTTTCCTCCATATTCCTGCCCTCTGCGACTGCCCGAACGAACTGATTGTGGACACTATCGATAACGCCCTGAAGAATTGTCTTCTCCTCGGGGGTCATCTTCCTTAAGGGGGACCCGATATCTTTATGCTTACCACTTTTGATCACGTAACTCCTGAACCCTATTTTTTTTAACAAATCCTCTACGTTTGAGAATTCCATCACTACCCCGATGCTCCCCGTAATGGTTCCCGGATTGGCCACGATGACGTCCGAGGCACAGGCAACATAATACCCACCCGATGCGGCCACCGACTCCATCGAGGCAATGATTTTCTTCTTCTCCTTAGCTCTCAAGACTTCCCGATAGATCTCCTGCGAAGGGCCGACGCCTCCTCCCGGGGAGTTGACCCTCAAAATGATGGCCTTGACATCGTCGTCCTCCTTGAGTCTCTCGATCTCTTCAACGATGCCTCTCGAACTGGTAATCACCCCCTTGATATCAACTACGGCGATTTTATCCCCAAGGGTGAAGGGCTTTTCCTCCCCAAAGCGGGCTAGGAAGAAGATGGATAGGAGGAAGACGCCTAAAATAACTCCGATGATAATGAGACCTAATAATACGGGATGCTTTCTCATGGGATACTCCTTTTCTCACCTTAACTTTTTATAATGACATCAATCTAACTAAGGCGGGCTTTTAAGGCCCCGATGTCTCCCTCGGTTTAAAACGAACCATAACCTGGTCCTCAAGGGCTTGATGGATCTCCAGAGAGAATCCTCCAAACTCCTTTCTCGTCAAGGCATCCAGAAGTGACTGGATATCACCAACCAATTCGATGTCCATGGTGAACTCCCCCGTCATCACGGACCGAAGCTGAACCCCCCTGATGAAGTCAAGGCCTTCTCTGAGGAAATGCTCAAATTCCCTGTACCAAGGATACCGAGAGACCTCGGCGAGGACCATTCGGATGCGAACGATCTCCTCCTGGACGACCCTCTCCCCCAATACACCTATAGCCGACAGCGATTCCTTCAATTTTTGGAGGTCGATTTGAGCTTGTAACAACACCTCATGCCCATCAGCCCTCCCTGTCTCGGAGAGGATCTTGAAGCTTTGCACGTATTGGGTTACCTGGCTGAAGATCTCCATGTTTAGCGTGAAGATATTCTCTTCAATGGTGAGTGATGGAATAAACTCCAGGAGAGAGATCCGTACCGCCTCCTTGAGGGCATTCAGGATTGCATTCTGACGGGCCCTTCCGATATCCCCCTCAACCATTCTCCCCGATCCCACTACCATCAGTTCCTTTATCTGGGGCAATTCCGCGGCCGAAAGGGGCATTATGCCGGTTACAATGAATAAGCCTACGATGCTAATAACCCTTTTCATGGGCTTCCCCTATCCTCCCGATAGAGCGAAAATCTCTATCGGTCCGAATGGAGTCCTTTGATAAACCTTGATCATCCTCATTTTTATCAATTCCAAAAGAGCGAGGAAGGTGACGATAATATCCTCCTTGGACGATGCCCCGTAAAAGAACGACGAGAAGAGAAGACCACTCTTCTCCACCTTGACCCTCTCCAGAATTTGGGCGATCCGCTCCTCTATCGTTATCCGATCCAGGGTGATATCATAAGCGGCCTCTATGGCGGCCCGATTCAAAACATCCTTGAGGGCCTCGATCAGTTCGAAAACTCCGACCTCAACAAGTCCCCTATCTTCAGATCCCGCCGCTTGATTTTCTTGCACAAATATATCCCTATCCAACATATCCCGTTCATGGAGTCGAGCAGCCGCTTCCTTGTATTTCTGATATTCCAATAGCCTGTTCACCAGTTCTGCCCTTGGATCCTCCCCCTCGTCTTCCCCCTCGGGCGGTAACGGAAGCAAGGTCTTTGATTTTATTTGGAGCAAGGTCGCCGCCATCAAAAGGAATTCACCGGCAACATCCAAGTTGAGGGTCCTCATCATCTTGAGATAATCCAGATATTGGTCCGTAATCGTGGCGATGGGAATATCGTATATGTCTACCTGATTCCGTCTGATGAGGTGCAAGAGAAGGTCCAATGGGCCTTCGAAAATTTCTAACTTTACGGTGTACGGATCTGCAATAGCCATTGACTAATTCCGATACATTTCACCTATATGATGTAAGGACCCAATAAGAGGGCCATAAAGAACCGGACAATAGGCCAGATAAAATCGATCAGCCCTGTAAAAAAAAGAACCAAGATAATGATAAATCCATACGGCTCCAATCTCGAAAATACCGCCGACTGCTCCGGCGGAAGAAGATAGGCTAAAACCCGGCTCCCATCCAGGGGGGGGATGGGAATCGCATTGAAGACCGCCAAGATAACGTTGATCCTGACGCTGACCCCTAACATCATCACCAAAGGGCTGACAATCAGCCCCCGTGAACCCGGGAAGGTGGACGCCATAAACCGAAATAACATGGCGGAAACCGCCGCCAAGGCCAAATTGGTCAATATGCCCGCGAGGGAAACCCAAATGATATCCCTCCTCGGATTCCTCAGGTTATGGGGATTGATGGGAACGGGTTTTGCGTAGCCGAATATAAACCCACCTGAAATGAGCAGGACGAGCGGCAGAATGATCGTGCCAAATAAGTCGATATGGGCCGCGGGGTTGAGGGTTAATCGGCCCGAGTATCGCGCTGTGGAATCGCCCAGCCGATCGGCAACCCATCCATGGGAGATCTCATGAAGGATGATGGCCAACAAAATCGGGATGACGGAGATGGATATTTTTTGAACCATTGAAGCCATAGAGCCTCCTCCGGTGGAGACACCCTCGGATTAGGCGGTTCCCCCCTGATTTATATAAGTCCTTTTCACGTAATCGACCTCATCGTCCCTCGTTTTGATGCGCCGATCGAGACGAGCCCTCAGGAGATCGGCCAATATTTCCTTCATGATGGGACCCGGACGAACACCCAGTCGAATCAAATCCTTGCCCTTCAGTAGCGGTTTCAACCCCCGAAGCGTGGTAAAGAAAAGGGAGATCCACTGTTTCGTCTCTTTCCTGGTGGTCTTGGCCATCATGAAGAGCTTCACCTCCGTGGAAAGGGGCTCAAACAGCTCATAAATCTCGCTCCTTCGAACCCTCCTCTTGGAATCCGATCTTGTGGCGATCCCCCGTAAGGTCTTCTCGGCCCCTTTCCTTCCGTTTCTGACCTTCTCCCTGTTTTTCTCGGACAGCGAAAGCCGTTGACAAACATCCGTGACCTCGTCCTCCGTCAGGGAATCCATAAATCCATAAAAGTAGACCAGCCACTTTTCACACTCTCCCTCCAAAAAGAGCAAGTCGTACCACGATATGACGTTCTTTATGTTCTCCAAGAGGTTCTCGTTCTCCTTCTCCCAGGGGATGTTGATATGGATGGACTTCAGCAAGTCAAGATCCCTCATCCTTCTCAAAATGGAAACTGGATCTTCTTCGTTGAAGATGAGGACGAGCTCGGTAAAGATCCTTCGCCCCGAAAGGCGATCCAGAAATCCCATCTTCACGGCATTCCTGATCAAATTCTGGGTTTGCTTTCCCAATTGGAAGCCAAACCGCTGTTCGAAGCGGATAGCCCGTAAAACCCTCGTTGGGTCTTCCACGAAACTCAAGTTATGGAGGACCCGAATTACCTTCTCCTTAATATCCCTTTGGGCGCCGAAGAAATCGACCAGTTCACCAAACTGTTCCTGATTCAATTTGATGGCCAGCGTATTGATGGTAAAATCCCTTCGATACAGATCCCTCTTGATGGAGCTCAGTTCCACCGTGGGGAGAGCAGCGGGAGAATCATAGTATTCCAACCGAGCCGTTGCTATATCAACCTTCATGTTATCGTCAAATCTGAGGGTAGCCGTTCCAAACCGCGGGTTGATCTTGATCTTGCAGGTATGCCCCTTGGTAAAATGTTCTGCGAATCCAATACCGTCCCCTTCTACAACGACATCCACATCTAAGTTGTGATTTCTCAGCAAGAGATCCCGAACGAATCCCCCCACCGCATAGACGGGACAGTTCAACTCGTCCCCAGCTCTGCCGAACTCTCGGAGAAGGCCTTGCACCTTCGGCGGAAGCCTCTCCCCCATCAACTTCGTGATCATCTTTTTCCTGGCATGGAGCTTGTGAACCGCAAAGGCGGACGGGGAATGGGGTCGTGTCGTCGAATCCTCTTGAATTGCCCTCAAGATGTCCGTCCGGGTGATGGCCCCAACGAGCCTCCCTCCTTCCATTACGGGTAAAAACCGCTGGTTGTTGCCCACGATGAGGCGTTGAATGGCACTCAGGGGAGTGGTTGTGTCGGCTACTGAAAATTCGGTGCTCATGTATTCCCTGACCGGACGATCTCCGAGTCCGTGGAAGGCAGCCTTTTCGACGACTTGCCTCGATATCAACCCCACCAATTTCCGCCTCCTCATTACTGGCAATAGATTGATATTATACCGAGTGAGGAGTTTCCCCGCTTCGGATAACTTCTCCCCAGCAGGAATGGTCTTCACCGGGAAGGTCATGAGGTCTTTGGCGAATTTCCTCGGCTTAATGGCCTCCTGAAGCACCCGCACGAGTTTCTCCCCGCACTGGATTAATGTCAAATCCTTCACAGTGGCCGAGGCGGCCGTCGGATGTCCACCTCCCCCAAACTCCAGCAGAATGTCTACCACGTTGACTTCATCGATGCGGCTTCTTCCGATTATCTGAACCCTGTCCTCCATCCTCACCAATGCAAAGAGGGCATCCAAATTCTCCATATCCTTTAATTTATGGACGAGAATGGCAATATCACCCACGTATCGATCCGCCGATGCCGTAGCGACAACCACATCGATTCCGTGTATCGTGTAGTTTGTAGCCGATTGGATCAGGTCGTTGAGGAGAAAAACCTGTTCTGCCGTCAGCTCCTTGGTCACCATATCCGATATAACATTGAGACGTGCCCCCTTTGAGAGCAGATATGCGGCGGCATGAAAGTCGTCCTCCGTTGTCGAGGAAAAGGTGAGGGAGCCCGTATCCTCGTAAATTCCTAACATCATTGCTGTCGCCTCATCGGAGGTTATCTCCATACCTTTTTCCCTCAGAACGCCGAGCAGCAGGGTTATAGCCGCTCCCACTTCCATCACTACTTCTACCGAACCTTTGACGTCCTCGGAAGAAGGCGGATGGTGATCGTAGATGTGGATATCCATTCCCGGTCTATTGAGAATTTGAGCGAACTTTCCGATTCGGCTTGTCTGTCGAGTATCGACCAAGATGAGACGGGTGATTCGATCCAAATCCACGTTCTTCATCCGTTCGGCCTCGAATACGTAGATGGTTGAACGGACGAAAAAATCCCTTAAGCTCCCCTCCTGAGAGCCTGGGAACACTAAAATCGCCTCAGGATAGAGCTTCTTAGCCGCTAACATGCAGGCCATAGCGTCGAAATCGGCGTTAATGTGGGTAGTAATGACCTCCATTGCTCTCTCGAAGGCCAGGGGGTATTGCCATCCTCCCTCAGCGAACGGTTACGCTCACGACCTGGGATGGTATCGGGCATGGATCTTCTTCAACCTTTCACGGGTCACATGGGTATAGATTTGCGTGGTGGAAATGTTCACGTGCCCAAGCAAGCTCTGGACTGATCGCAAATCCGCACCACCTTCCAAGAGATGGCTTGCAAAGGAATGCCTGAGGGTGTGGGGAGAGATCCTCTTCCTAATCCCAGCCATGAGCGCGTATTTCTTAATAATCTTCCAAAAACTCTGCCTGGTCATTCCCCTCCCCCATTGGCTCACAAAGGTACGCGGACTCCGGTTGTTCCCGAGGAGCTTCTGGCGGGACCCCTCCAGATACCTCTTTAACCAATGGATCGCCTCCTGGCCCATGGGAACAATCCTTTGCTTGGCCCCCTTGCCCATAACGATGAGATATCCCGCCTCTAAGTTGATGTTTGTCAGGACGAGATCGGTTAATTCGGTTACCCTCAACCCCGTTGCGTACAATAACTCCAACATGGCCTTATTCCTCATCCCGATGGGATTGGATGGGTCGGGTTGATTCAGCAGTGAATCGACTTCGTCCAGGGAAAGTACTTCCGGTAGGGAGCGGGTCGTCTTCGGGGATTCCATATCCTCCAGTGGGTTTCCTTGCAGCACCCTTTCATCGGCCAACCAACGATAAAATCCTCGTAAAACGGCAATTGACCGAGCCACCGTTTTATCGGAAAGGTCTCGTTTCCGTAAGGAGAGAAGGTAAGCCATCACCTCCAGCTTGGAGGTTTCTTCGATGTCGACGATTTCCAATTCCCTCAGAAAGCTCTGGTACCGAATGAGATCGCCGCCGTATGAATCGAGGGTGTTCTTGGATAGTCCCCTCTCTACAGTTATGTAGTTCATATAGCTGTCGATCCATCTCTCCATGAATGACCCTAAAAGGTTCTCCAGCTATCGCTAAATACCCGTGTGGCCGAAGCCACCTTCCTGCCTACTGCTCGTGGGCAGTTCATCCACCTCCTCCAAAGCCGCCCTATATACCCGTGAGACGACAAGCTGGGCAATACGTTGCCCATTTCTAATGGAGATGGATTTCTTGCCATGGTTAATCATGAGAATTCCGATTTCCCCTCGGTAGTCGGCATCGATGGTCCCAGGGGTATTGACCAATGTCACCCCATCCCTCATAGCCAGACCGCTGCGAGGCCTCACTTGAATCTCAAACCCATCGGGAATTGCTACTGCCAGCCCCGTCGGAATCAACCGCCTCTGTCCTGGAGAAATCAGCACGTCCTCATCCAGAAAGGCATGTATATCCAATCCCGCTGCGTGTTCGGTCATATACGTGGGCAAAGGGCCATTCTTGTTGCCCCGGAGCCTTTTGATCTTGATCCTCACCCTCTGTGGGCCCTCTCCCACAGGCGTCCACCCTACCTGAAGCTCAACAGATCTTGAGTGAGCTCTGTTTTCTCAATGGGACCCAAAACCGTTAGACAGAACAACTCCTCTCGAAAAAAGTCCTGGGCCAATTGATTCACCTCTTCCGAGGTGACCCTCTCGATGCCGTGGATAACCTCCTCGATCGGGATATGTTTCCCGAAGTAGATCTCGTTTTGAGCCAAACGGGTCATCCAGCTATCCGAACTTTCCAGGAAAAGGAGCAAATTCCCCTTGAGTTGCTCTTTTGTTCGCTTCAACTCCTCCGCATCAATTCTCAACTTTCGAAATTTATCGAACTGCTCTATGATCAATCGAATGACCTCCTTCAATGATCCTCTGTCGGTCCCCGCATATACCACCAGTTGGCCCGCATCGAAATAGGCAGGCCTATAGGAATATACGGAATAGGCGAGGCCCCTCTTCTCACGGATCTCCTGAAAGAGATAAGAACTCATGCCCCTGCCGAGAAGGGTATTGAGTATGTAACCGGCAAATCGCATAGAATGGGTCTGAGAAATGCCTTTGGTGCCCAAACAGAGGTGAACCTGCTCCAGATCCCTTGGAAATATACTAATTTGTGGATTGGGCTCCGGGGCTTCCCCTTTCCCCAACTCAACCCTCTGCTGTAACCCATCGAACTTATCCTGGATCTGCTGGATCACCTTATCGTGGTCGAAACTGCCGGCCATGGATATAATGAGGTGGTTGGATCGATAGCGATCATCGAAGTAGCGGCAAATGGTCTCTCGATCGAAGGAACTGACCTGCTCCTTCCTCCCCACGATGGGATAACCAAGTGAATGCCCCCCCCAAAAAACCTGGTTAAACAGGTCATGGATATAGTCATCGGGCGTATCCTCCACCATCTTAATCTCCTGGAGGACTACGTTCCTCTCCCTTTCGATCTCATTGGGGTCAAAGATAGAGTTCAGAAAGATATCTGAGAGCAGCTCAATGGCAAGGGGGCAATGTTGATCCAATACCTTTGCGTGAAAACAGGTGTACTCCTTCTCCGTGAACCCATTAAGGATGCCCCCCACCGAGTCGATCTCTTTGGCTATATCATGGGCGCTTCGATTCTTCGTTCCCTTAAAGACCAGGTGCTCGATAAAATGAGAAATCCCCCTTTCCTCGGAATCCTCTTGGCGCGATCCCCCAGTGATCCAAATTCCGATGGAAATGGACCTAATATGGGGAATTTTTTCCGAGACGACCCGGACTCCATTTTTCAGGACGGTCTTTTGATACATCTCCTATCGTAAATTCTTATTCTTGATTAGCTCTTTATCATATCCGTGTTTCAGTGCCGCCTTGCGACTCAGCCGAATTCGGCCATTGGCTTCGAGTCCAATCACCTTCACCAAAACCTCGTCACCTTCTTTCAGGATATCCGTGACCTTCTCCACCCTTTGATCTGCCAGCTGCGAGATGTGAATCAACCCATCGGTCCCCGGAAAGAGCTCAACAATGGCACCGAAGTCCAACACTCGCTTCACATTCCCCAAATAGAGTCCACCCACTTCTACCTCTTGGATGAGCCTCTTGATGATCGCTATGGCCTCTTCAATGGCTTCATAATTCGCCGATGCGATTTTCACCAGTCCCGGGTCCTCGATTTCGATCTTGACCCCGGTTTGCTCGACGATACTCCGGATGTTCTTACCTCCTGGCCCAATGATATCCCGAATCTTGTCCGGTTTCACCTGGAGGGTGGTGATCCTCGGGGCATGACGTGAAAGGTCCTTCCGGGGCTCTGGGATCGTCTCCCGCATCTTCTCAAGGATATGGAGCCTTCCCTCCTTGGCCTTGTATAAGACTTCCCTCAGTAAATCCCTGGTCACGCCGGGCCCCTTGATATCCATTTGCACTGCTGTAATTCCCTCCTGTGTTCCGGCCACCTTAAAATCCATATCACCGATGTAATCCTCGTCACCCAAAATATCGGACAGGATGGCCACCCGCTCCTCCTCCTTGACCAGTCCCATGGCAATCCCGGCCACGGTATCAGTGGTCGGAACCCCTGCATCCATAAGAGCAAGCATCCCACCACATACCGTCGCCATTGAGGAGGATCCATTGGATTCCAAAACCTCGGAGACAACCCGAATGGTATAGGGGAACGTGTCGTTGGGAGGTAAAACGGGTAATATCGCCCTTTCGGCTAATGCTCCATGGCCGATCTCCCTTCGGCTCGGTGACCTTAGGGGTGAAACTTCGCCGACACAAAAGGGAGGAAAATTGTAATGAAGCATGAACGATTTATAGCTTTCCCCGCTCAGAGTATCGATCTTCTGTTCGTCGGATGAGGTCCCAAAGGTGGTAACGGCCAATACTTGCGTTTCACCTCGGGTGAAAAGGGCCGATCCGTGCGTTCGGGGAAGAATGCCCACCTCACAAGAGATGGACCTAACATCAGAGAGCCCCCTTCCATCGATTCTCCTTCCCTCGTTGAGGATCATTTCCCTGATCAACCGCCTTTCCGTCTCCGCGAGGATCTCCCTCGCTTCCGCCCTGGATTCTTCATCGTCCCCACCAAATTTCTCCATTACACCTTCGAGGATCTCTTCCAGCCTTCGCCTCCTTTCCAATTTCCCCGAAATGGCATGGGCTTCCCTTATTTGGGGCAGGGAAGAGGATTGAATTTGTTCCCTTAGGGCCTCATTGTTCCGGGGCGTAAACTCAATCTTTTCGATATTCAGCTCGTCACTGAGCTTTTCTTGTATTTCGATCACGCCACGGAGATGATCATAACCGAAGAAGATGGCTTCCAGGATATCGTCTTCTTTCCCCACCTTCGCGCTTCCCTCAACCATGATTACGCCATCCCGATTTCCCGCCACCAGCAGGTCGATATTGCTCATCTCGAGCTCGCTATCGGACGGATTACACTTGTATTCGCCGTTTATCTTCCCCACCCTTACACCCCCGATGGGTCCTTTGAAAGGAACATCCGAAACCGTCAGGGCAGCCGAAGCCCCGATCATTCCTAAGATGGCAGGATCGTTCTCTTGATCGGCGGAAAGCACCGTGGCGATAATCTGAGTTTCCCTCTTGAAACCTTTGGGGAAGAGGGGCCGAATGGGGCGATCGATAAGCCTTGAAATCAGGGTTTCCCGGTCGCTCGGTCTCCCCTCCCTCTTGAAAAAACCGCCGGGTATCCGACCGGCGGCGAAGGTCATCTCGAGGTAATTCACGGTGAGGGGGATAAAATCGATGTTCTTTCTCTCCTCCTCACTACATACAGCGGTTACCAGGACTATCGTTTCTCCGTACTGGACGGCTACAGCACCATTGGCCTGCTTTGCTATTTTTCCCGTTTCAATGGACAAATTTCTGCCGCCCAATTCAATAGACATTTTCCGTTCCATCATTTCTTCTCATCTCCCTCTTTTACGTTTTACGAACCCCCTGCCTCTATCCCCGAATACCCAGTCTTTCGACAACAGATCGGTATCTCTCAATCCTCTGCCTCTTCAGGTAGTTGAGCAAACTTCTCCTCTGCCCAACCAATTTCAAGAGTCCACGTCTCGAGTGGTGATCCTTCTTATGGAGCTTAAAGTGTTCCGTCAAGTACCTGATGCGCTCCGTAAGAAGGGCAATTTGAACTTCAGGTGAGCCCGTATCCTTATCATGGACACGATACTCCTCAATAAGTTCCCTTTTCTTTTCCACTTCAAATCTCATCTTATCCCTCCCACGTCTTGTGAAAGACCCTAAGCAATCTCAATGCCACGGCATCATTATCCGCGGGCTCCCCATATCCCATCTCCGCTCGAGCGATGGCGATCAAATCTCCCCCGGATGAGATAACCCTAACCGGTACCCCTCGGTCAATTCGAGGAAATTGGGATTCCCTGATATCCCTCACCAGGATCTGCCCTCCCCGTTGGATCTTCTGCTCCAATTCCCTCTCAACACAGAACTTCGGCAATCCCTTCAGCACTTGGCTTAAGGGAATAATTCTCCCTTCAATCATTCCCCCTTCCGCCAGGGACTTCACTGCTCGGAAGGGGACGGCATCTTCAAGGGTAAATGGACCGCTTCTAGTCCGATGCAACTGGGAGAGATGTGCCCCGCATTTCAATTCCCTACCGACATCATGGGCAAGGGTGCGAATGTAGGTCCCCTTTGAGCAGGCGACCCTAAAGGAAACAAAGGGAAAACCAATGCGGGTAACCCCGATGTCCATAATCTCCACCACGCGGGGTTCCCTTTTCACGACGATTCCCCGCCTCGCCAATTTATAGAGAGGCCTCCCCCGGTGTTTTACAGCGGAGAACATGGGTGGGACCTGTTCTATTCGACCGACGAACCCCCTCATAACACCCTTGATGGTCTTCTCATCCACCTGGAACCCATCCAAATCCGTGGCCGCGGTAACCCTTCCCGTCCTGTCATACGTATCCGTCTCTACTCCAAGTTTTAGGACGGCCTCGTATTCTTTCTGATCCTCAGCCAGAAAGGGAACTGTCTTCGTCCCCTCATTTATGACCAGAGGAAGAACGCCACTGGCAAAGGGGTCCAAGGTGCCCGTATGTCCCATCTTCTTGATCCTCAGCCATCTCTTTACCTGCCGAACGACACCGAAAGAGGAGATTCCGGAGGGCTTATCAACCACGAGAATCCCGTCCATTATCTACCCTTTTCATCCCCCGATTGCTCATCCTCGTGGATTTGATATATCAGCTCTGTCAATCGGCTCATATGCTCCATGGAAGGATCAAAGCTGAACACGATATTGGGGACATACCGAAGCTTGAGCCGGTGCCCCAGTTCCCTCCGCATAAAACCCTTGGCACTATTCAACCCGGTTAGCGATTCCGCTCTTACCGATTGATCGCCCAATACACTGAAATAGACCTTTACAAAGCGAAGATCCTTCGAAACCTTAACTCTGGTAATGGTCACAAAACCGATCCTGGGGTCCTTGACTTCTCTTAAGAGCAAACGGGAAATTTCTTCCTTAATGGCCTCCCCTACCCTGTTTAGCCGCCTATTGTCCATTCCTCAGTTTCCAAAATTGACGGCTTCGTAAAAAGTCCATCTACCGTTCGACATGCTCAACGGCCCTGAGCAAAGCCGAAGGGCCATTCGACAGGCTCACGGTCCTGAGCAAAGTCGAAGGACTACGTTGCGCTGCATCCTTCGTCATTGGAGCGTACTTCTCTGTACGCCTCATTCCTCAAGATTTGTGCGCCTTGTATCTGGATCTTTTTTCTTTGCCGTCTGATTCCGACTTTTTACAATGATGTCAAAATTCATCTCATAAATTGAGTATTTCCAATTCGCTATGAGTGATATCAACGATATTCATCGCCTCGATGAAATTGACGACTTTATCCAAGTATGAATTGATAAATTGCCGATCGTTCCCCACCAAACTCATGCCCAGTTGGGACCTCTGCCATAATTCGTTATCGCCCACCTCTGCGATGGAGATGTTGAAGCGATTCTTCACCCTGTCAATGATCCTCTTAATCACTTTCCGCTTTCCCTTAAGGGAATGGTTTTCCGGGATAATCACATCCAGATGACAAACGCCAACAATCATTCTGCTCTCCCAACGGAAAAGAACTAAATCTTAGAGGGTGGGGGAAACCTCCTCGTACTCATAGGATTCGATGACATCTTCCTCCTTCACATCGTTGAAATTCTCGATGCCAATCCCGCACTCATATCCCTGTTGAACGTCCTTGACGTCTTCCTTGAAACGCTTTAGGGATGAAATCTTCCCCTCGTAAATGACCACATCATCCCTTATCAACCTAATCCTACCTCCTCTAACAATCTTCCCATCGATTACATAGCTTCCCGCGACGGTCCCCACCTTGGGTATGTTAAAAGTAGCGCGAACCTCTGCCCGGCCCAAAATCTTCTCCCTAAGGGTGGGTTTCAGAAGGCCCTCCAGCGCTTTCTGAATATCGGATACTGCGTCATAGATCACGCTATAGGACCGTATATCGACCCGTTCCTTCTCGGCAAACTGCATAGCCTTCAATCCGGGCCGAACGTTAAACCCGATAATAATAGCATGGGAGGCCATCGCCAGATTCACGTCCGTTTCGCTAATTCCCCCAACGCCTCCGTGGACGATATTTACCTTCACCGAATCGGTCGAAAGCTTTTCCAGGGAGTTGCCAACGGCCTCCATGGAACCCTGGGCATCGGCCTTAACGATTATGTTCAATTCCTTTACTTCACCTTCCTGAATTCTCGCATAGAGCTCCTCCAATGATACCTTGCTCGAACTGGCGAGCTCCTTTTTCCTCTTTTTCTGCTGCCGGTACTCCCCTATTTCCTTGGTAATCCGTTCATCATCCAATACGATAAAGGTCTCCCCCGCCTCAGGAAGCCCCGTGAACCCCGCTACTTCCAGTGGGGTCGAGGGACCGGCCTCTTCGATCCTCTGGCCTCGATCATCCATTAAGGCCCTGAGACGACCGTAATTCATCCCCGTAATAAAGGAATCCCCCACCTTCAAAGTCCCCTCTTGGACCAAAACCGTGGCCACAACCCCACGGCCTCGATCCAACCTCGATTCAATGATGGTTCCCCTGGCCGATTTGTCGGGGTTGGCCTTCAACTCCAATACCTCCGCTTGAATCAAGATCAGCTCCAAAAGCTCGGTGATTCCGGTTTTTTCTTTCGCCGATACTTCGGCAAAGATGGTTTTCCCGCCCCATTCCTCCGGAATTAATTCATATTCCGCCAGATCTTTCTTGACCTTGTCCACGTTAGCATTGGATTTATCGATCTTATTGATAGCCACGATGATTGGAACGTTAGCGGCCCTTGCATGATTGATGGCTTCAATCGTCTGGGGCATAACCCCGTCATCGGCCGCAACCACCAATACCACAATATCCGTTACCTGAGCACCCCTGGCTCGCATCGCGGTGAAGGCCTCATGACCGGGTGTGTCGATAAACACAATACGCCCGGAATCCAATTGCACGTTATACGCGCCGATACGTTGTGTAATTCCTCCCGCTTCATCGTCAACCACATTGGTCTTCCTGATGGCATCTAATAATAAGGTCTTTCCATGATCAACATGTCCCATGATGGTCACCACGGGGGACCTCAGCTTTAACTGCTCGGGAGCATCCTCCTTTTTCTCCAAGAGATCCTCCCTTTCCAGAGAGACCTTTTCCACTTCGTAGTCAAATTCGCTTGCGACGAGAGAAGCTACGTCGGCATCAATAGTCTGATTGATGGTCACGATGGTACCCAGTTCCATCAATTTCTTGATCACTTCGTTAGCCTTTACCCCCATCCGTTTTGCCAGCTCCGAAACCATAATGACCTCGGCAACTCGAATGATCCTTTTGATTGGTTTGGGGGTGGTGATCACGGTCTTCTTCGGGAGTGCGAACTCGACCTTCTTCTTCGGTACCTTGACAGGTTTAATTACTTGCTCCCGAGGTCCACGAGGATACCTCTTCTCTACCTCCAGTTCTGCTTCCTCGACAACCCTCCTCTTTAATAACCTCTTCTTCGGGGGACGCTCTTCCGGTATTTTTCTGGCCACTTTGGCCTTCTTTTTAACCCTTTCCTCTTCCTCCTCCTCGACTTCTTCCGGTTTCACCTCCTCTTGGACGGGTGGCACGGCTTCCCCGGCCGGCGCCGCCGGTACCTCCTCATGGATCTCTTCGGCTACCTCCACGGGGGGTTCCCCCTCCATCTCTTCCGTTGGAGGAGGCATAACTGGCTTCTCCTCTTCCAAAACCTCCGCAACCTCTCCCTGCGCCGTCTCTTGGGCCTCCAGTCGAACCTCTTCAGGGACTTTCTCGGGCTCCTCTAGGGCCCTGGCCCTTCTCCTGATCACTGTCGGTTTAATCCGTTTCTCGATGAACTCGGCCCCCTCCTCATCCTTGATGACCCTCTCCGTTGCCCCCCAAGGAGTTCCCTGCTCCTCCATCTCCTCATCCTTTACCTTCACTCCCATCTTCTTGAGTTTGGCGAGGAGTTTCTCCTTCTCCAACTCTTCTTGGGCCACATCGAGAACCCTTATTTTGGCCATTACGTTCCTCCTCAAATCTAAGCCAAAGACGACCTCACCTGTCCCCTGTTTTCCCAACCTTCCTGGGAAATGGTTTCAATGGATTTTCGTAAGTTCCCATCAATGACTACCCTTTTCCTGAAGGCATTGGACATAGCCCTCTCATTAAGGCCTCTCCGAAGACAACGGTCGTCATTACAGAGATAAGCCCCCCTGCCGGACATCCCTTGCACCCCATCTACCACCACACGTCCTCCCTCCACAGAGACCAGCCGGATGAGTTCATCCTTTCTCCGTCTCTTACGACAACCCAAACATCGCCTCAGCGGAGTGTGACCGACTTTAGTCATGAGCCCCCTTTCCACCAAACGCCACGGCCTCCCTCACCAATATTTCCGCTTTCTTCATCCCAATTCCAGGAATTGAGGAGAGGAACCCTAAATCGGCCTCCGCCAAATCCCCAATGGTCTTGATCCCTTTGGACATGAGAAGTGCCGTCGTCTTTTCTCCTACACCCTTCAAATCGCTGATGGGTGCAGGTCCTCTCTGCTGATCTTCTTCGGCATCCACTTCTGTCCCTTCAGTTTCGACCTGCGCCATTTCCCTGGCAGCCACTACGATCTTCTGCGCTTTTTTTATCCCGATACCCGACAATCTCGCCAGTTCCTCCACCCCAGATTCGGCAATTTCCTTTACCGACACAAACCCCTCGTTGTAAAGTATCCGGGCGATCACTTCTCCCACAGAGGGAATTCCTCTCAACTGCCCGATGATTTCCTCCGCAATTTGCTCCATTCTGGATTCGCTCTTGATGTCGATCCTGTAACCCGTGAGCTTCGACGCCAATCTCACGTTTTGTCCCCTTTTCCCAATGGCCAAGGAGAGTTGATCATCCTCGACCACGATCTCCATGCTCCTGTTATCCTCATCGATGTAAGCCCGGGATATTTTGGCAGGAGCCAAAGCATTACTCACATACTTGGCAATATCTTCGGAGTAGGGGATGATGTCTATTTTTTCACCTCGGAGTTCCTGGACCACGCTCTGAACCCTGGAGCCCCTCATTCCCACACAGGCCCCTACGGGGTCAACATCCTTATTCGTGCTGTAAACGGATATCTTTGCCCTCTCTCCTGGTTCCCTCGCTGCGTCGACCACCTTGATAATTCCCTCTGAAATCTCCGGAACCTCCATCTCAAAAAGCTTAACCAACAGTCCCGGATGCGTCCGAGAAAGGAAAATTTGGGGCCCTTTCGACGATTTTTGAACGTCCAAAATATACGCGCGGATGCGATCTCCCTGTCGATATACCTCACCACGTGCTTGCTCTCGGGCCTGCAAAATCGCCTCAGCCCTTCCCAAGTTTATATAGAGGTTTCCCCTTTCAACCCTTTGAACATTCCCCGTCACAATCTCCGCTCTTCTATCCTTATATTCATTATAGATATTATCCCTCTCAGCGTCACGGACCCTTTGGATGATAACCTGCTTGGCGGTTTGAGCGGCTATCCTTCCAAAGTCACTCGTATCCAATTTAACTCCCAAGCTGTCCCCCACCTCCGACTCCGGATCCAGTGCCTTGGCCTCATCCAGGGATACTTGTGTGAGGGGGTCCTCCACCTCTTCCACCACCTCGACGAATTGGAAGAGTTCAACTTCTCCAATCTCCTCATTATAGTGGGCCTCCATCAACCTCTGGGGACCAAATTTTTTCCGGGAGGCCATCAAAACCGCGTTCTCCAACGCGTCGATAATAACCTCCCGCTCGATTCCCTTATCCTTTCCAACCTGTTCGATAATATAGTTCAAATTCTGCGACATTGAATCTCCTCCCCTTTCCCCCTCTTATGCCAATTAGAATTCAAATTCCAAGTTGGCCTTAGCCACATTGGATAGGGGTATGTGAAGGACTTGCCCTCCCACCTCGACTTGAATCGACCCCTTCGTGCAACCTAACAGTCTTCCCCTAAAATTCCGCCTCTTCCCTATGGCCTCATGGGTCCGTATTCTCACCGACCTTTCCTTGAATCTCTTGAAATCTCTCTCCTTCTTCAAGATTCTGTTCATGCCTGGGGAAGAAACCTCCAGGGTATAGGGCGACTGAAAAAGGTCCTCGACATCCAATACCGTTCCGACTTCATTACTAACCAGAACGCAATCATCCAGGCTCACTCCGCCTTTCTTGTCGATGTAAATCCTGAGCACCCATCCCCTGGCCTCTCTCTTGTACTCCACAGCGACCAATTCCATCCCCTGGGAAGCCACGATGGGTTCAACGAATTTACTAACCGCGCGTTCCGTCTCCCTTTCCATCTCATATCAGCTTGAGGAAATGAATCCCTTGTTCAAAAACAAAGATCCTAATAAAAAAGTGGGCCGGAAGCCCACTTTTTCAGTAGACCTAAATACTCATAAGTTAACATAAATAAATGGGTATTGCAAGTAAAAAAAGTTGCGAGAGTTTTCTGAGCTTCTCGACTTGTTTCACGATGGTTTTACAAACCATCCGCATCATCGTTCCCCCCTTCTCGTTTGAAAAATCGCCTTCCCAAGATGACCTCGAAAATGTATCCGTAACAACCAAAGCCGATCCAACCCTGATGTTCTAATATACCCCTAAGCAGAAGACCGCTGAGGTTTCCATGTCAACGCCCAATAACCCTTTGGATCGATACCGCTTGATCTTCTCCGCAGTCTCCCTGTAGAGGGCGCCAGTAGACCAGCTCATCCCCACATAAGGCTCAATCCCGCATTCTATTAACCCCTTGTGGACGAGGCTCTGAATGTCCTCATCGGCGTAACAACTAACCCCTTTGGAGGCAATGATATGATGTCCCTCCTCCCTCATGGAATGAGTGGGCAGAATGACCTCCCCAACTCCAATGGTTTCTCGTATTGACCCGCAGTATCCAAGGAAAAGCACCTTTTTCACCCAAAAGCCACAAACCCTTCAAGGAGCGCAACCGCATTTGGCGCTCCATACAGGGATTGGGTTAAGATACATCCCTCTCCCCCCTACTCCTCCTCGATACAACCTGTCATTCCTGCTTCTCCATGCCTTCTCCGTTACCCCCTTTTCTGCAAGAGAGGCTCTCACCACCTCTCGGGGTGTGATAACTGACTCATTCTCAAGGCTGAGGAAATCCATTCTTCCCTCGAAACCCCTCAGAATGCTCAAAGGGTCCTGGAGGGGAACTCAGGAATTGACCCTTCTCTTCAGCTCCTTTCCCACTTTAAAAAAGGGTAATATCTTGGTCGGGACCTGAATGGCCTTCCCTGTTTTGGGGTTTCTACCGGTATATGCCTTATATCTTCGGTTCATAAAACTGCCAAATCCCCTAATCTCGATTCGCTCATCCTTCAATAGGGCCTCCCTCAAGCTCTCAATCACCGTTTCCACGATCATCTTCGCCTTTTTGTTGGTGAGATTGAATCGCTGCGCCAATATCTCGCTCAATTCAGACTTTGTCATAAACTCCCTCCTCACTAAATTTGACCACCTGTGATATAAATTTGATCCCTAAAGTCCCTCCACAAAAGAAATGAGCTTTTCATACGTCTTGTCAAGATATTCCGGCATTACCTTTGTTTCAAAGAACACGGGCATGAAATTTGTGTCCCCATTCCATCGGGGAACGATGTGGAAATGAATATGATCCTCGATTCCGGCTCCTGCTACTCTTCCAATATTCATCCCCACGTTAAATCCATCCGGTTTTAGCGCACTCCTCAGGATGAGCATGGACTGTTTCAACAATGCCATCAATTCCGCCATTTCCCCTTTATTGAGCTCATCGAGGGAGGCAACATGTCTATTCGGCGCAACCATGAGGTGTCCGTTCGTGTACGGAAACTGGTTCAGGATAATAAAGGACTGGCTATTTCGATGGAGAATGAGATTCCCCCTGTCGTCCCTTCCCTTTAATTTGGAACACAATACGCACCCCTGATCTCGGTCTCCCACGATATAGGTCATGCGCCATGGTGCCCAAAGAACTTTCATCCTTTTCTCCTCTTTCCGGGTACTTACTGCCTCCCTTCCTACCATCCAGCCCCAGGGTTGTCAAGGGGTTCGTATCTATTCTCGCCAAAAATTTTCCCCCACATTTTCATCTCTCCCAAAATAGGAGGCCTTCATAGTTTCTGCCTCATAACCCAAAGCAATACCCCGCATTCCCAGTCCGCAAAAAATGGAATGGGCCCCCTATAAGCGGGGACCCATTCACCCTTGAGCAGAAAAAGATGCCTAAGTCTTCATATTAACGCTCCAATAGAGATACGGTCGCCATGATGCCGGGGTCTCTTGAATCCCTATGACTACGGTTAAAATCGGAGGCCACGGGGGTTTTTGGGGTGGCCTGATTAACCTCATCCCGGCCTCTTTGGGGGTGCTTCCTCCTTTCTTGCGATTACACCATCTACAGCAGGTCACGATATTCGTCCAATCCGTCAATCCCCCCTTGGACCGCGGGACCACGTGATCATACGTAACCTGGTCCCGATGATAATACTTCCCGCAATACTGACACATTCCCTTATCCCTGAGGTATATGTTCTGTCTCGAGAATTTAATGGGCGGGGGTCTCCTCTTGATAAATTTGAAAAGACGAATCACCGATGGAAGTTTGATGGAGAATGAGACCCCATGAATTACGTGGTCGTATGTCTCAACAACTTCCACCTTGCCCAAGGTGAGCATGATGATAGCCTTCCTCCACGACACCACGTTGAGGGGTTCATAGGTGGCATTGAGAAGCAGCGCCCTTTCCATCAGTTCAGGTCCTCGGGGCCCCGGCCATTACGATGAAAAACTCAAATCTCATGGAATTTTCAAGACTTATACCGATTTTTGGGCTTCGTGTCAAGACCCTTTGATCCTGGCTTCGTTCCAGCCTTCTGCGGCCAGAGCTTTGACGTAATATTGGCTGTAATGGAAGGTGCAGGCACCTGACCAGGAAGGTATTCAATGCCTCCCGTGATCCACCTATTCACCCCTCAGAAGTCTTCTCTCACCAACCCTGATGGTGATCTTACTATTATCGAAATATTCGATGAGGGGGATAGCATATTTCCGTGATACCTTGGTCATCTCTTTGAATTGGGCGGTTGTAATCTCATGATGTGACCGGAGAAATTGGATCAGCTCCCCTCTGAGCTTTTCCACGGCATCCCTATGAAAGTAGATATCCTCTTTAGCCCTGATGACCGAACCTTCCTCAATCAAGAGATGGACCACGCTTCGTAGCTCAGATTCATCTGTGGAGAGTTTCGAGGCGAGCTCCTTAAGGGATGGAGACTGAAGCCCTCCCTTTGCGAAGAGCCCTTCCACCCTTTCTTTCAGCCTCTTTTGATCTTCCCGCAGGGACAACCTGTGGGTGGATAGTCTCAGTTTATCCTTCTCTACCAATACCTCCTTTGAATCCACCAAGTCACTCAGCATCCGATGGAAGAGTTTCGTCTCGACAGTCTTGGGCAATTTTGATCTCACCTCTTCCTTGGACGGACCGAGCCTCAGGGGATATTTCTTGTGAAATTCGAGGAGGTAGGATAAGGCCTCTTTTCTCAGTTGATCATATCCCTGGTGGTGAACAAATCTTCCCTCGTCTCCATCGATCCCCACGATCTCTCCTCTCGTCACTAATTCCCCGAGGAGCTCCGATAATCGACTTGGAGGAATATTCACCCTCTCCCTCAGTTCTCGAAACGTCATCCCACTTACACCTGAACTCGCCAGATGGTGACCAACGGCCTCCTCTTCACCCCTATCCTTCAAGATTATGAGCCCAGCCAACACATCCCTTGAACGCCTTCTGTGTTTGACTGGATGGGAATCGATGACTGTTCCTCCCCCAAGGGTTTGAATAGCGGAAGAACCCCTGATGACGAATCGATCTTGAGGAAAGGCCACGACTGGTTTCTCGAACCTCAATTGCACGAACCCTTTCTCCCCCGGGGCTAATTCCTCACTGTCCAGGAGAACGATGGTGGCCAACGCTGAGCTCGTGCCAATATGAAATCGCTGCCTTACCCTGTTGCGCAACGGGCGTGGCGAAGTGGGAAGATGCTCGAGGTATGCGTCAACCATAGAGGTGGGTGTTATAGTTTGGGCATGGACTAAGACATCACCCCGATTGATAAGGGATTTGTCTATGCCCTGGAGATTAACCGCCGTCCGTTGTCCCGCCTCGGTCATCTCCACGACTTCGTTATGGACCTGAATACCACGAACCTTCCCCTCTCTCAATGAGGGCAGTAATTGAACCGTATCGCCGACCGAGAGGTTTCCCGAAACGAGGGTACCCGTTACCACCGTCCCAAACCCCTTCATGATGAATACTCGGTCGATAGGTAACCGCAAGAGACCATCGGATGTTCTCCCTTGAACCTCGCTCGCCAATCCATCCAACGTGGTAATCAATTGCGAAATCCCCTGCTCCGTGAGGGAGGAAACGGGAACAATGGGAGCACCTTGCAAAAACGTTTCCTTCACCAATTCCCTTACCTCTTCCACAACCAGCTCGACCAACTCGCTATCGGCCAAATCGATCTTACTCAACACCACCAAACCCTTTTTAACTCCCAATAACCTGCAGATATCTAAGTGCTCCCTCGTTTGAGGCATAATCCCCTCATCGGCCGCCACAACGAGGGCAACGATATCAATCCCCCACGCTCCGGCGACCATATGTTTAACGAATTTCTCATGTCCCGGAACGTCCACAATCCCCATTCTCAAACCGCTGGGAAGCACGAGGGAGGCAAATCCNNGGCAAATCCCAATTCAATGGTAATTCCCCTCTCTTTCTCTTCTTTCAACCGATCCGTATCGACACCCGTTAGTGTTTTGATCAGGGCAGTCTTACCATGATCAATGTGTCCAGCTGTTCCCAAAACGATCTGTTTCATTTCCCTTGTCCCGAACCCTGGCATTACAAGGCCAAAAAAGTCTGGCCCTGTATCCTTTTACCAAATCTTCACAACCAGTGCAAGGACTATCTCCCTGCTCCCTTTGTTGTGCACCCCCCTAATGTCCATTCCCTTTCTCCAAAAAAAAGGGAGAACCGAGGTTCTCCCCTTCCCAGGAAAAAGCCGCTATTTCACGGTATCCCTCAGTTTATTTCCCGGCTTGAACTTGGCGACCTTGGTAGCGGGTATCCTGATTTCCTTACCCGTTCTAGGATTCCGCCCCGACCGCGCCTTCCTCTTTGCAACCATAAAGGTGCCAAAACCGGTCAGGGTCAGTTTGTCTCCTTTCTTTAAGGCCTTTGTCACGGTGCCGGTAAAGGAATTTAATGCCTTTTCAGCCGCCGCCTTCGTAATCTTGGCATCCTTCGCAATACTTGCAATGAGTTCAGCCTTCGTCATTCCCTTTCACCTCCTTTTACCTTTGAGTGGCGTATAAGAAGCCCTCGCCAGGGGCTTCAGAGATACGCGGTGTCCCCATACTAATGCTTTCAACGAGAAATGTCAACAAAAAACTAGCCTTTTTCCTTTTTTTCTCCTTCCGGCTTGCACAACATATGAACCCATTTCCGACCCCTTTACATATCTTTGATCATTGGCCTTCGCCTTTGGAATCGTCCTCCCTTGGACAAATTAGGTAAAGATTTCAACACATTATATATACCTTTCCAGGAGCTCTGAGATGGCCTCTTCGACCTTTTGTGGTGATGAGTCTTGCATCCTCTCGAGGTGATCCTGCACCCGCTGAAAGAGCATGGAATTGTCGAGGTCGTCCAACGTTCGATAGACCCCAGCACGTCTGCCCAGGCGGTAATTAAGTCTCCACTCCTCCGGAAGGTTCAAATACCGATCGATGACCCCTCTCATCTTAGGTTTATCCCCCGGCAACTGGCCCTCAACCTCTTCTAAGAGGTTGAGGATATGATCACTGGCGAAGTAGCTCTTGATGCCCTGGAGTTCGCCGATAAGCAACCCCTCCTCCCTTATTATTTCGTCATCCGAAGACAAGACGAATTCACCTGCTTTGACCTTGCGGTACAACGGCATATCCCTGAGAACCTTTAAAGTCCTGACACGAATGAAATGTGGGTCGATCCGGTTCAGAACCTTGGCCGTCTCAATAGCATGGGGTTTCCACATCTCTTTTCCCCCCAATCCTAGGATCACGTACTCTGAAAGCTCCAAACCAGATGCCTTCACCTTCTTTCCCGCCTCGATATGCTGCCGCCCCGTCACCCCCTTCTTCATGAAGGCAAGAAGCCTGTCATATCCCGACTCCAAGCCGATATGAACCCTTGACAACCCCGCTTCCCGAAGCGCCGTGAGCTTTTCAGGTTCTATTGTATGAACGGTCTTAGACCTGGCATAGGAGGTAATCCTCTGGACATTCGGGAACGTTTCCTTAAGAAAGACAATTATTTCCGTCAGGTCTTCGGGCTCCATTCTGAGGTTATCGGCGTCCTGAAGAAAGACGTTATTCCCCCCGCCGTAAAGCCAAAGGGCAACCCTCCGAAAGGCCTCACTGTAAAAACCGGGCCTGTCAAAGATGGTTTGAACCACCGAGGCATCGACCTCCCCCGCGAGACCCACGTTCCATGAGATCGACTTTATCTCCTGGCTGATCTCCTCGACCGTCCTGATATCATCCTTAACCTCATCCACCGATCTCAGGCTATACTGCTCCCCCTTATAGGTTCGACAAAAGGCACACCGATTCCATGGACAATTGCGGGTAACCCGGATAAGGAGGCTATAAGCCTCGTTGGGGGGCCTAATGGGACCCTGTTCAAAGGTATAGTGCATCTTCCGTAAACTCCCGGTCAGCCCTGCTTGACAGCCAACTCCTCGGGTTCGATATCCAATTTCGAACAGATTTTATTCTCGATGCGGTAGCACAGCGCTTCCAATCGATCCATCCACTTCTTTTGGCCTTCGTCCTTACAATATCTAACCCTGAGATCATCAAATCTCTCACTCAAGGTTACGATCTGATCGTGACGGACCCTCTTGTCCGAATAATTGACAACCTCCTCCTCCGAAACCCGGGATGAATCCGGATCCTTCAGGAGGAAAACATGTTGACGCACGATCTCCGCAATGCGTTTATAGCCCAACTTCCTCAACAGTCGATAAGCCGTAAGGCTGTGATCCTCACCGGAATCCAGGCTTTCAGCCTTGGTGATATCGTGGAGCAAGGCCGCGGCCTCCACCAGATTCAAGTTCAAATTCTCACCCCTTCGGTTCAGCTCCATTGAAACAAAGAGGGCAATATCAGCTACCGTGATACAATGTCGGATAATATTCTCCATCCCATTATACCGTTTCATCAAATCCAAACATTCCCCTTTCGATGGAATCCCCATTTCCCGATTCTGCGTTTTTCCCAAAGCGTCCTCCACCATCCTCTGGATTATCACATCTCCTTCAATAAAACATATATCCCCGTACTACCCCTGTCAAGCAAACCAACCGCGCGATCTTCGGGCCTCGAGGCCTAGCTATCCCCTTGAATCGTGGTGGGTACCGGTGTATATTGGCCCCATGGAAAACCAAAAAGCATGGAAGGTCCCTATGGAAAAGATCGTCGATCTACGAAGTGATACGGTGACCCGCCCAACACCCGGCATGAGGAAGGCCATGATGGAGGCAGAGGTGGGAGATGATGTCTTTGGTGACGATCCTACCGTCAACGCCCTCCAGGAAAAAGTGGCCAAGCTTCTGAATAAGGAGGCTGCGCTTTTCGTCTGTTCGGGCACCATGGCCAATCAACTCGCCATCCGAGCCCATACTCATCATGGAGATGAGGTGATCGTCGAATCCGATGCCCACACCTTCAACCACGAGGGGGGAGGAGGATCTGCCCTTTCCGGTATCCAATTTCACCCGTTGAGGGGAGACAGGGGGGTTTTGGATCCCTCTCAGATCGCGGATGCAATAAGGCCCAATGACCATCACTACGCGCCCACTCGTCTGGTCTGCTTGGAGAATACCCATAATCGTGCCGGGGGAAGGATCTACCCCATCGAGAAGATAAGGAAGACCCATCACCTGGCGAAACGATACGGGCTAGCCATGCACCTGGATGGGGCGAGGCTTCCCAATGCCAGTGTGGCATCGGGTATCCCCCTGGATGCCTATGCTCGATATTTCGACTCCGTGGGCATTTGCCTATCAAAGGGGCTGGGAGCCCCCATAGGATCGGTAATAGCGGGATCTCGTGAGTTCATCGACCGGGTCCACCGCTTCAGGAAGATGTTTGGTGGTGGAATGCGCCAGGTAGGCATCATCGCCGCTGCCGGAATCTACGCCCTCGATCACCATACCGATCGATTGGGCCTAGACCATGCCAACGCGAAGCGGCTGGCCCAAGGACTTTCACAGATCGATAGGGTCAAGATCGATCCCAATGCCGTGGAGACAAATATCGTCGTTTTCGACGTATCCGAGACGGAGGTCGATCCCCACCGCATTGTAGAGTCCCTTGGAGAGCGGAAAATCTTGATGTCCCCCTTTGGGAAGACCCTCATCCGAGCGGTGACTCATCTCGACGTAACTTCCGAGGAAGTTGAAAAGGCCATTGAGACCTGTGTCGACGTCCTCTCAAACCTCACACCAAGGAACTAAGGCCGGAGTGAAGGGCGATTTCATCGGGTCTTAGCGCGGGAATGGGTATGGCCGGGACCGGAAACTCCATCGAGCAATCCATGGGGCCATCGGTAACGTTTCGGGTTTCCCTAATCGCCTCACGTAAACCCCGTGGATTTCACACTCCCTAGGAACCACCCATCCGCGCGATCTTCACCGTGAGATAAAGATCTCCGCTTCTCCCATCGGGGGAAGTCCGGCCCATACCCCGAAGCCTGATGCGCCCCCCGTCCTTCATCTCCGGGGGAATCGTGACCAGGACTGTCTTCCTCCTGTACGGAATGGTGACAACTTTGCGGGCCCCAGAAAGGGCCTCCCTGGGAGCAACGACAATAGTCCCATGCGCGTCCAGCTCAGTCTCCACCTGGGGACGGATATGTTGTAGCCGTGGGGTACTGCGTCGTTGCAGGGAATCGGTAAGTCTCCGGCTGATCCCGGTTCTCGGTAAGGCCAAGAAGAGCTTTATGGCAGCCACGCCGAAGATGAATCCTCCGATATGAGCCCACCAGGCGACCCCGCCCGCCTGTCCATGGCTCACCGACGCGTAAAGGAATTGGATCAAAACCCAGTAACCTAAGAAGAAGACGGCCGGCAACTCAAAGAGAAGGGGAAAGAAGAATATGGGGACCATTGTAAGAACTTTCGAACGGGGAAACAGGAGAAAATAGGCCCCCATAACACCGGCAATGGCCCCACTGGCTCCTATGGTTGGGAGACGGGAATGCCAGTTGGTTGCGAGATGGATAGACACAGCAGCAACGCCGCTCAGGATATAGAATGCAATGAAACGGGATGGACCAAGCCTATCTTCCACGTTGTCCCCAAAGATATAGAGAAACCACATGTTCCCGAGCAGATGGAGGAACCCACCATGGAGGAACATATAGCTGAAGAACGGAACGATTTGTTGAAAAAAAGTGAACTTCCCAGAGATCTGTGGATTTGAGTATCGAATCGGAACCATTCCATACAGGTCAAAGACCCTTGTAAGATACGGCCCCTGGGCCAACTGCCAGAGAAAAACGAAAACGTTGATACCGATAATGGCGTTCCTGATGATCGGGTAGGTCTTTGACTGGATCGTATCGCGTATGGGAAACATGGAGGCTTTCTCCTGCAGCGGAACCAAAATAAAACATCACCCCAGCGTTGTCAAGAGGTTTCCCCGGAAGCTTGGGCTCCTCCCCTTGAATACCCGGGCACAAAATGGTAGAAAGGGATGATTTCGCCGGAAACGTGGGAAAGGTGGAATCGATGGTGAACCCTTACGGGAGACCGCTATGACTAAGAAACGAGACCAAGGGGAATATGCAGTAATTCTCGTAACGGTGAGTTCGAAGGAGGAGGGACTAAGGATTGCCCGTTCCCTGGTGGACTCGAGACTGGCCGCCTGTGTCAACATCATCCCGGGCCTTCGATCCATCTACCGATGGCAAGGAGAGACTTTGGACGAGGGGGAATTCCTCTTGTTCATCAAGACCCGGATGGCCCTCTTCGAGCAAGTGGAGGGCAAGATCAAGGAAACCCACAGCTATGAAGTACCCGAAATCCTTGCTCTTCCCATAATCCGGGGATCCGAAACCTACGTAAATTGGCTGAACCAGTCAACCCTCTCCTAAGGGGGGCCAAACCGTTTGGGAAAAAGCGAAGCCCAATTGGTCAAGCGTTGAATCGCAGATCCCCGGAAAAATCGTTCCTTTTCCGAATATTTGGGAGGTGTCAATCGAGCTGTGGGCGTTTCAGGTGCCAATCGGTGCGCTGCTCATAGGTATAAGCCACTCGTAGGATCTTCTCCTCATCGAAGTGCTTTCCGATAATCTGAAGCCCGATGGGAAGTCCCCCCCCGCTGAGGCCGCATGGGATGGAAATTCCAGGAAGACCGGCCAGGTTGACGGGGATGGTAAGGATATCCGAAAGGTACATTTGGAGGGGATCTTTTACCTTCTCCCCGATCATAAAGGCGGGTGTGGGTGAGGTGGGGGTGAGAAGGGCGTCGTACTCCTCAAAAGCTCGGTCGAAATCTCCTTTAATGAGAGTTCTCACCTGCTGGGCTTTCCGATAATAGGCATCATAATAGCCCGCTGATAATACGTAAGTCCCGAGCATGATCCTCCGTTTCACCTCGGGCCCGAATCCCTCGGCCCGGGTTTTTGCGTACATGTCGATCAAGCCGTCGTATCCCCGTGCACGGTGGCCGTATTTCACCCCATCGTATCGAGCCAAATTGGAGCTTGCCTCGGCCGTGCAAATAATGTAGTAGGTGGCGACCGCGTACTCCGTATGGGGGAGGGAGACCTCCTCTATGGACGCACCCCATTGCTCCAAGAGCTTAATGGCCTTCCATACGGCCTCTTCGACATCTCGGTCCATTCCCTCCACGAAATACTCCTTGGGAATGCCCAGCTTCATCCCCGTCACATCGTTGATCAAGGCCCCTTTGTAGTCCGGGACGTCGATGTCCACGGAGGTGGAATCATTCGTATCGTGCCCGCTGATGGAATTCATCAGTATGGCACAATCGGTTACGTCTTTCGTTATGGGACCGATCTGATCCAGGGAAGAGGCGAAGGCAACAAGACCAAAACGGGAAACCCTCCCATAAGTTGGCTTCAAGCCCACTACACCACAGCAGGCTGCGGGTTGTCTCACAGAACCACCAGTGTCTGAACCCAAAGAGCCTGTACATTCATCGGCGGCAACAGCTGCGGCAGATCCGCCGCTGGATCCGCCCGGAATTCGATTTAAATCCCAGGGGTTCCGAGTAATGCCGAATCCGGAATTTTCCGTAGAGGATCCCATGGCAAACTCATCCATATTAACCTTTCCCAAGAAGACCGCCCCGCTCTCCCTCAACCTACGAACAACCGTTGCGTCATAAGGAGGACGAAAGTGCTCCAATATCTTGGATGCGCACGTGGTCCCCATGGATTTCGCGCACAGGATATCCTTCAGGGCAATGGGGATCCCCGTTAATTCGGTTATTCCCTCCCCCCTAGCAATCCGGGCATCGGCTTGTTGGGCCTGCTCGTAGGCCTGCTCTTCGGTCAGGCTGAGGTAGGCCGCTACTTTGGAATCCACATTGTTGATCCGACGATAGAAGGATTGGGTCAATTCCAGAGATGAAAAAGACCTCTTCACTAGATTTTCATGGGCCTCATGTGCTGTTAGCCGAGTCCAATCCACGATCTCCCCCCCGCTGGATTACTCCTTCCCTATTCGATGATCTTCGGGACCTTATAGAAACCCTTTTCCGCCTCCGGTGCACTCCCCAGAGAAGGCTCACGGGGGAGGGATCCACGAATGTCATCCGCCCTGAAGACGTTCTTGACGGGAATAACGTGGGAGGTTGCTTCCACCTCTTTCGTATCCAACTCATTCAACTTATCCATATAGGTCAGTATATCGTTCAGCTGCACCGCAAACTCATTCTTCTCCTCATCCGAGAGGCTCAATCTGGCCAATTTGGCGACATATTCCACATCTCTGACGCTTATTTTCATACTTTTCCCCTCCCAAAAAGATCTCGTGGACCAACTTCTGAAATGACTGGTCGCGCCGAAGGTACTTCCGTTTCCCCCAAAACCCCTCGGCGAGGTGACGCAGCCGCCGACTCATCTCATCTCGAGCATTCGAGCGGACGGTATGAAGGCTCTTAACGGAATGATCTTTTGAGTTACGCTAAACGACGGATGACGTGAAGGTATTATGGATCTGTCGAATACTATTGGTCCCCTCTCAGCTCCCCCGGTCTTTTTCATATCCTAATCGTTAGTCCCTCAATCTCGAATTTCCCGGATTTCCTCGAGGCTTTCCCTGAGTTTCTTATCCTTAATCACCAATGCCTCCCTCTTCAGCTTCACTTTTTCCACCACCTCCGCGGGCGCCTTGGAGATAAACTCATCATTGGAAAGCTTTCCGTCCGCAAGCTTCAACTCCTTCGCCACCTTCTGAATCTCCTTCTCAAGCCTCCTAGCCTCTCCCCCAAGGTCCATGCCCTTTGCCATGGCGACGAAAATCTCCACATCCCCAATGACGGCGGTCGCCGCATCCCGCGGCCTCTCGCCCGAGGTAATGAAGGAGAGACTACCAACCCTTGCCAGATGTGTGATACATGCCCGGTATTGGTCCAACCTATTCCGGACATTGTCTGCTTCAGCCAACAAGAGCACATCCAATTGTTTGTTGGGAGCAATATCCATCTCTCCCCTGATATTGCGGATCCCCCCTATTGTCCTCATCACCAAGTCCATATCCCGAAGGGCTTCCTCGTCCCTCAGCGCCGCTTCGTATCGGGGAAAATCCGCTATCATAATACTCTTTCCCTCGTGGGGAAGCCTTTGCCAGATTTCCTCCGTGATGAAAGGCATAAAGGGATGAAGTAACCTCAGGGCACCGTCCAATACATTCAGGAGGACATGTTGAGTAACCGCGCGCTCCTGGGGGTTGTCTTTCCCGTAGAGAACCGGTTTGATCAGCTCCAAATACCAGTCACAGAACTCGTGCCATATGAAACGGTAAATGGCCTGAGCCCCATCGTTAAATCTATACTCTTCTAAGGCCCGTGTCACATCCCTCACCGTCTCGTTGAACCGCGACAGTATCCATCGATTGGCCAAGCTCATTTCGCGGAGTGCAATTTCCTGGGCGATCGGCTGGAAATCGGTTAGATTGGTTAACGAGAAGCGGGAGGCATTCCATATCTTGTTGGCGAAGTGGCGATACCCCTCTATCCTCTCCTCAGAAAGGCATATGTCCCTTCCCTGAGCCGCGAAAGCCGCCAGGGTAAATCGAAAGGCATCCGTCCCATATTCCTCCATTACCATCAAGGGGTCAATGACGTTGCCCCTCGATTTACTCATCTTGCGGCCCTGGATATCCCTCACCAGGGCATGGATGTAAACGTCATTAAAGGGAACATCCCCCATAAACTTCAACCCCATCATCATCATCCGGGCAACCCAAAAGAAGAGGATGTCGAAGCCGGTAACCAAGACCGATGTCGGGTAAAAAACCCTGAGCTCCTCTGTCTCCTTGGGCCAACCCAACGTGGAAAAGGGCCACAAGGCAGAGCTAAACCAGGTATCGAGGACATCGGTCTCCTGTCGAAAATCCCTACTACTGCATCGGCCACAGGAGTGCGGTTCCTCTCTTGAGACGATGATTTCATCGCACTTCTTGCAATACCAAGCGGGAATCCGATGTCCCCACCAGATCTGTCGCGAAATACACCAGTCTCGAATGCTATCCATCCACTCGAAGTAGGTCTTTTCCCAAACCGGTGGAACGATCTTCGTTCGTCCATCTTTCACTGCCTGAATGGCCGCTTCCGCTAGGGGTTTCGTTCTGACAAACCACTGTTTCGACAATGTCGGCTCAATAACGGTCTTGCATCGATAACAATGGCCAACATTATGCCGGTAATCCTCCGTCTTCAATAGGGTCCCATCCCGTTCAAAATCCCCTACGATCCTCTTTCGGCATTCAAAACGCTCCAGCCCTTGATATGGCCCGGCTTCTTCGCCCATCTTGCCATCCTCATCGATGACCTTCACCATGTCCAACCCGTGAGCCAAGCCGATCTCGAAATCATTCAAATCATGGGCCGGGGTAACCTTGAGAGCGCCCGAACCGAACTCCATGTCCACATACTCGTCCCCGATAATGGAAATTTCCCTGTTCAGGACGGGCAGAATCACCTTCCCGCCGATGAGGTCAAGATACCTATCGTCCTTGGGATTCACGGCGACGGCAGTATCCCCCAACATCGTCTCCGGGCGAGTGGTCACCACGGTAATCGAACCTCCCCCACTCTTGAGGGGATACGCGAGGTGGTAGAGCTTTGCGGATTCCTCCTCATGCTCTACCTCCAAATCCGATAGGGCGGTTCGACACCGGGGACACCAATTTATGATATAGTTGCCCTTGTAGATCAGGTCCTCTTGGTATAGCCTCAGGAAGACTTCCCTAACCGCCTCCGATAGCCCCTCATCCATGGTAAACCGCTCTCGATCCCAATCACACGAGGCTCCTAACTTTTTCAGCTGGTTGGTGATCACTCCGCCATACTGTTCCCTCCACCGCCAGACTCGCTCGATGAACTTCTCCCTCCCCAAGCCGTGGCGATCAACACCCTCCTCGGCCAGCTTCTTTTCCACCACGTTCTGTGTAGCGATTCCAGCATGATCCGTTCCTGGCATCCACAGGCTGTTGAAGTCCTGCATGCGCTTAAATCGGATCAAGATATCTTGCAAGGTATTGTTGAGGGCATGCCCCATGTGGAGAGAGCCGGTTATATTCGGCGGTGGGATGACGATTGAATATGGGACTTTATTGGAATTTGTATCTGCTCTAAAAAACCCCCCTTCAATCCAGAATGCATACCATTTATCCTCTACGGCACTGGGTTCATACGCCTTACTCAAGATCTGTGCTTCCATGGCAAGCTCCCGCCCCGGCAACGTAAACCGCGCTATGTATCAAAGTCCTTTTCCTTTTTGATTTTTTCCAACCTCCGTATCTCCTTTTGAATGGCTTCTTCGGCCATTGCAGGTACGACTTTCTGGACCGTCTTTTCGATCCTCTCGGCGGCAGCAGCGGTAATGGCCTTCGTCAATTTGGGGAGGACTTTCGCGCTCATGTCCTCCACCAATTCCTTGATCGCTCCCGAGATCGTCTCCTGAACCAGCATCTCTTGAGAGCGTTTAGCTCCCCTTTCCTCTCCCTCTCTCACCGTCTCCCCAGTAAATTCCTCGATAGCCTCCGCCAAAGCCCCTCCCGCAATCTCCGCCTCCTCCTGGTCCCTTGTAGCCTCCTCGGCTAACTTCTCCAGTTCCCCCTCCTTGAAGACCTCTTCATGAAACCCTTCCTTTCCCCCTTCCTTCTGGTCTTCTTCACCAAAAGCTTGCAAATCCTCTTCCTTCAGCACCTTCTCGGCCAAGCCCTCCACATCCATCTCCTGAGAAATCTCAGATGGTTGCCACTCAAACTCCTCCGTAGCTATATCTTCCCCGGAGAGCTTTTCCAATTCTTCCTCTTCCAGGGACTCCTCTTTCTCCCTCAGTACATCAGTCCCTTCCCCCGCTTCCTCCAACTCTCCAAGTTCCTCCATGGATACAGGCCCTTCGGCAGGCTCTTCCACCTTCACCTCTTCAACGGCTTCCCCAGGTAATTCCCTTAACGCCTCTTCCAGCACCCCCTCTTCTTCCTTCAGTGCTCCAGTTTCCTTCACTATCTCCTCTAACCCCTCGAGCTCTGCCGCTCCCTTATCCGGGGTATCCTCCCGTTCCCTGTGAGTCTCTTCCGGCGTCTTCTCGCCGAGGAGATCCTCCGGTAATTCCTCGATCTCCTCCGATAAGGCCTCTTCCAAACCCTTCCCCTTCAGCACATCCTGTGGCAATTCCCCTATTCCCTCGGTGAAACCCTCATCCGTAACCTCTCCTGCTCCCAACGCCCCTGGTTCAGATTGAGACGTCCCCTCGATCGGTAATTCTTCGAGCTGTTCCGTTAAAGCCTCCTCCAAGCCCTTCTCCTTCAATACATCCTCGGGCAACTCCCCTATTCCCTCGGTGGGAACCTCCTCCGTAACCTCTTCAGCTCCCACCGCCCCTGGTTCAGGTTGAGAACCCTCCTCGAGTGGACCCTGATACTGCTCCTCAATGCCACGGGCCTCGCCCATCTCCTCTTCGGGGGAAATTCTACCCTCCATCTCGGGAGGTTCCGTCTTGAGATCCATCTCCTCAGGGGTGATAGCTTCCGGGGCAGGCCCTTCCATCTCCTGCGTTTGGATTTCTTCCTCGGCCTTCGGTAACCCCATATCTTCCGGTAATTCGAGATCGGCAATTGCTTTCTCCCCCACAACCGCCCCTTCCTCCGACTCCCCCACCTCAGCACCTTGCAAAGCTTTTCCGGGAACCTCAGGGGAGACTTCTTCAGGTTTGGCTACCGGTTCCTCGATGATATCTAATAGGTCGATTACCTCCCCCTCTTCATGGGGACTCACCGATTTGCCTCCCTCCGCCATGGATTGCAACTCCAGTATTTCCTCCTCAGCCTCCCTTGTACCCTCGGCTGGTTCAGACATAAGCAATCCATCCACCAATTCTAGAATAGGCTCCTTCTGCAGGGGTTTCGTGATGGTCCCATCGGCACTTACCTGCTGCTTCTCCTCCTCGATATCCTCATCGAAAGGGCCCCCCAAAAGTACAAAGGGAACTTTATTCAGATCGGGATCTCCCTTAAACACCTGGCAGAGTTCTTTTCCATTTTTGTCGGGCATGGTCACATCGGCAATAACGAGTGCCGGTTTGAACAATTTCATCTTCAGGAGGGCATCTTCGCCGTTTTCGGAAAAAATCAGATCATAATCGGTTTCCTTGAAGATCGCCTCGAAGGCCTTATGGGCCGCCTTGTTACCATCGGCAATGAGAATCTCCCTTGCCATGATAAACCCTCCTTGACTAAGGTGAAAAAAGTTGAGGAAAAGTCTAAATTTATAACAAGTATCTCACAGATTGAGGGAATGTCAAGCTTTCTGGACCCGAAGTTTCCTGAGTCCCTGGAGAACAACATTATCACTACGCGTAAGATGGCGGAGAAGGAGGGTATCTATGGAGGGTGAGCTAACCTTGCCGGGAGAAGGATAAAGGGAGGGTTCTCACACAATCATCCAGGGGAGGGGAAGAAAAATCTTCTCGTACAGTTTAAAGGCATACCGATCCGTCATGCCTGCTATGAAATCACGCACGCAGAGTTCCAGGGGATCGTAGAGCTCCTCCTTGCCTATTTCCTTCAAAAAGATCTCCTCGTTTTCCATGAAATAATGATAGAGTTCCCCCACGATCTTCGAAGACTTGATGAAATCCCTGTGGACCCTTTCCACATCGTATACCCGTTCATAAAGGAAATCCCGCAGGTCAACCATTGCCCCCGAAATGTGCTTCGAGAGATGGAGCTCAAAAGGTGATTTCATCGCCGTGGAGGCAATGAGATCGACCACCATGGTATTGATCCGTTGGGAGTGCGTGTATCCCAGAATCCGAGAACAGTCCTTGGGGATATCTTCATCCCTAATAATCCCTCCACGAAGGGCATCGTCGATATCGTGATTGATATAGGCAATGATATCGGCGATTCGAACAACCTGTCCCTCTGGGGTTATTGGCATCTCGGATACATCTTCGCATATGATTTCCCCCTTCCCCTTCGAATGCCTCAATATCCCATCCCGGACTTCGAGGGTTAAATTCAATCCCATGCCATCCCGTTCCAATACATCCACCACCCTTAAGCTCTGTTCTGCGTGATGGAAACCTCCCGTAACGAGTTTATCAAGAACTTCCTCACCAGCATGCCCGAAGGGGGTATGTCCAAGGTCATGTCCCAGGGCAATGGCCTCGGTCAAATCCTCATTGAGACGGAGGGATTTGGAGATCGTCCTGGCAATTTGAGAAACTTCAAGGGTATGGGTTAAACGGGTGCGATAGTGATCTCCGGTCGGGGCCAAGAATACCTGAGTCTTGTGCTTTAAACGGCGGAACGTCTTGGAATGAATGATGCGGTCACGGTCGTGCTGAAAGGCAGGACGGATATCGCACTCCTCCTCTTGGACAATCCGCCCTTTACTGTTACTGCTCAAAGTGGCGAAAGGCGAAAGAATCTCCCGTTCCTTAGCTTCTAACTGTTCCCTCACCTTCAGCGGCTTCAACCGATAACCCTCTCCCCTTACCCTGAGGCAACCAAAATGAACCTTCATCGCCTGCTTTATGGTACGAGATTCCTCCGCGCTGCAAGGTCGTGTCTCAAGAAATCCTCCACTCGAGGAGAGCACTCCAACAACTGGAATGCCTTAAAACAATGGCATCCCGTTGACAATAGATCAGCTTTGGCTTAATCTGATCACTAAAACCCCTATCATAAACCACCCCTTTTTTCAACTCGATACGTGCCATGCTCAAACTGCAGAAGGTCGTCGAAAGAATCCGCGGGGATCGAGTACTGTTGGTCCTCGCCTCCATCGCGAAAAGGGAGAGGGTTGGGGTTTACCTGGTTGGCGGTACCATTCGGGACCTGACCCTTGGCAAGGGCCGACAGGATTATGATTTCGTCCTTCACCAAAGAGATATGGACCTTGTCTACAAGATCAGTCAAGAGCTCAAAGGCCATCTCTTTTCCATTGGGAAGGATGAAAAAAGGAGGGTTCATCGAATTCTCACGGCGAATGAGATCCTCGATTTCAATGCGATAGATGGATCTACAATTCAAGAAGACCTCAAGAAAAGGGACTTCACCGTCAACGCAATGGCCTATTCCCTGCACGAGCATCGGTTTTACTTCCATCCGGGATCTGAGGAAGACATCGATAAAAAGCTCATTCGCATGGTCTCGTCGGAGGGGTTTACTCAAGACCCCCTCCGGATGATCAGGGGGGTTCGATACCTCTGCGTTCTTGAAGGGTTTCGATTGGATGAGAAGACGAAAGGAGTTATCCGCCGAAGGTCAAGCCTGGTGAGGACCATCTCCGTGGAGAGGATAAAGATGGAAATGGATAGGATCCTCCTCTCAACAAAGCCTTTCTTAGGTATGAGGGAATTGGCCGCCCTCGGTCTAATCCCCGAGATTTTCCCTGAATTCCAGATACCCCAGAGGCTGAAACGGATGGATCTATTCCGGGTGGATACCACTTCCCATTGCCTACGATTCCTCACGTACCTCAGCACATGGAATGGATGGAAAGGGGATTTGGCATTACATACGGAGGAAAGGCTCATCCTTTCCTATGCCGCCTTATTTACCGTTATGGGAAGAATCCAGGTAACCGATGATCATTGGGCCACGGGAGACTCCGTTTCTCAGGAATCTTCTTCCCATTTGGCCTATGAAATAATGACCAGGATGAAATTTTCAAATCGCTTCAAGGGGATAGTAAAGCAGTTGATGGATAATCATGCAAACCTATTGAAGCTCTCCAGATCGCCGGTGGGCGAAAAGGCCTTGCGACAATTTGTCCATTACGTGGGGACTTCCGCAAGGTTGCTGATCACCTTCTCCCTTCTGGATCAACGGGCCAGCGCCAATAATGGACTATCCCCTCAGGGCGAAAAACTGGTTCAACTCTGTCGTCGAATCAAGGCCCTCTGTAGGGAGGGAGATATCACAAGCCCCCCCACCCTTATCACGGGAAGAGATGTGATGAGACTGGGATACGAACCCGGCCCCGTCGTGGGCCACATCCTTCATTGTATTCAGGAAAAACAAATACGCGGGGAAATAGGAGATCGCGAACAAGCCCTGATCTTTCTCCGTGAGACCTTTGGAAAGGAGGGGGGTTCCACCGTTTCGCCGTGATTCTTTGATCCTGAGAATGCAGCATGAGTCTTCAACATTCAGGTGAGACCGAAGGGCTTGACCGTTTCCCGTGATCTGACTTCCACCTCTGGCTTGCCACAGAATCCCGACAAGTCTCAAGCTCATGATGCTGGGTAACAATGGATTTTTCCAAAAATTCGGGAAATACCACCAGCGCTTCTTGTGTTTAAGCAAAGGCAAATTGTCCCCTTAAGTGCAGAGCGAATATGTCCCCTTTTTTTA